>Ga0208297_1000281_pt1 | contig 122089 bp, 94 predicted proteins | sample LMS_cellobiose_e_FD_187367 | JGI IMG/M metagenome (GOLD analysis project Ga0208297, IMG submission 187367) | Rumen-fistulated moose microbial communities from Alaska, USA - LMS_cellobiose_enrichment (SPAdes) (version 2) | ecosystem: Host-associated > Mammals > Digestive system > Stomach > Rumen...
CTTCGATATCCTTGAAGTCTTCTTTCCTGGAATCCTCCTTCTTGAACTGGCTTGACCATATTCCCTTGAAATATACGGCATTTAGCAAGTGGACTAAATTGAAAGGAAGAGGCTCTTCCGGCAACAGTTCCGGTATCATCCCATGTGTCTTCTGCTCACACCAGCTGTTGATAAAGTCCTTGACTGGGTCTTTGCCGAATTCCATATTGCAGATTTCGGCGGAGTAGTTGGTCTCTATCAAATTCTTGTATTCCTCCTTAAGTTTACCGTTTAAACTGTTTACGACCGCGGCATTGGCAAACTCAATCTTTGTGGACGGATCGATTTCCTGCGCGCTCTCCATCATGGTCTTGCAGAATGAATTCAGTCCTTCGACAGACTCCTCCTCATAGCCCAGTACCTTCTCGATCTCCGCCTTGGTATTCCCCGATGCTCCATTGTCTGCCATACCCAAGGCAAAAGTTACGCTCAGAGGGGAGATGACCATATTCTCATCCCCGGCGACCTCTTTGAACAGGTTCAGAGCGAACTCATTACCGCCCGTCTTGACATATTCGGCCTGTGACCGGGTCAACTGGATATCCTTCCTTGGAACCAAGTCATCCACGGGAATTGTGTTGTCAGGACCAGGATATTCACCCTTGTCGCAAGAAAGAGCAATCAAGGCTACAATAGCGATTGTAATAATCTTTTTCATAATAATCAGTGTCCGTTGTTTACTGAATAAACGCAGACAATATCAAAATACGGCTAAAATTATAAAAAATAAGATATATTATGGCCGTATTTCGGAATTGCGGACGTTTTTGTTGCAGAGAATTGGATTTAGAAAAAGAAATAGGTGAAAAAGAACTGGCTCTTTCTTGTGCTAAGGGAGATAATATGGCCAGAAAGGTGCTGTATAACAGATATGCAGCAAGGTTATACCCACTCTGTTGCAGATACACCAAAGACTCGGATGCCGGAAAGGATCTTTTGCACGATGCCCTGATCAAAGCCTTCGACAAGATCGGTGGATTCAATTACAGAGGAGAAGGCTCTCTCTACGCATGGCTGAGAAAGATAGCAGTGAATATGGCTATTGAACGGATACGCAAGGAAGGTCGCTTGAGCTTCTCGCAGCTAAACGATGATATATATGCGGCAGAAGACCCGGACATTGATTCAGTAAAAGAGATTCCTTTGGATGAACTGCTTAAGATGATTTCGTCTCTTCCTGAGTCTAAAAGAATGGTTTTCAATTTATTCTGTATAGAGGGATTCTCTCACTATGAGATATCCGAATTATTGGGGATCTCTGTCAACACATCTACTTCGACATTGGCTAAGGCTAAGAGACTATTGGCTGCTATGATTAACAACTACTTAGAGAAGATGAAGTAACGGATATGGAGGACTGGACAGACATAATAGGGAAAAGGATCAAAGAAGAGAGGAAAACCCTTCCTCCTGGGGACTGGGACAATCTGGAAAGAGAGTATCTTGCCAGAAAAAGGAGTCGGTGGATTTATACATCAATCATCTCCCTTGCGGCGGCTGCCATTGCCGTCCTGGCGGTTTTATTGCCTAATCAGTCAGCAGATATCAACATAATCAATGATACCGGAATACCCGATACTGTCTCTGAATTGCTGGCTCAATATGATTCTACGGAAACAATCATCTATCCACCAAGGAAACGTAATTTCACGATTGCGGATCAAGGAACAGCGGATCAAGTAGTAATAGCGGAGAAGCCCGAATCTTCAACAGAAGGATCCATAAACGAAGAAAAGATGGATGAGGCTCAAACCGCAAGGCCTGTTGACAACAAGGAGCATCCATACTACGATAACTCAACTGAGGGAATCTACACTCGCGACAGAAAGAAGATAGTATTATCGTCGCGGCTCGGCGGATTAAGCAGCAGAGCCTCAAGCGGAATAAGAGGAATAAATAGTTCCGGTATGGGGATACCATATATGTTGGGCGCCAATGGAGGAACAACGATACATCATTCTATACCAATTACTTTCGGGTTGGACATAGGTTTCTTGATCCAGGAAAGGTTTGTACTCACATCCGGAATAGAAGCATCTGTTTATAAGTCTGAATTCAGTTACTCCGGCAACGTCGGCGGATCCAGGGGAATTGAACAGACAGCCTGGTTCATCGGAATTCCACTGAAACTGGAGTATACTGTTTGGGAGGCGGACAGGTTCTCCTCTTGGATAGGAGCAGGAGGAAAAGTCGACCGGTGCATATACGCACGTCGAAACGGAATGGATATCCACGATGATACCTTCAACTGGTCGGTCCTGGCAAACGCTGGGATAAGATATGACTTGTTCGATAATATTGGATTATTCCTCGCCCCTGAAATATCGTGGTACTTCAGGAGCGAGAATACGCAACTATTGACCTATCGGACAGAGAATCCTCTTATGTTCACGGTTAATGCCGGAGTCAAGTTCAGCTTCTAGGGCCGATGGACGGGAATCCCGTTTCCTTACTTGATGATCACCGGCGGAGTGGTCTGCCTGTGGGTTTGGACCTTCGCCGCTGCCTTGAGAGGCGGCCTTGCGGCAGCCTGCGAGGCTTTGGCTCGGTTGACGGCGTCATATTCCAGGAACTTCTCGAAGGAGCACTCCTCTCCGCTTCGATCCATTATCTGCTGGTAGATCTTCCAGCGTGAAGGTGCGTTGAATTCATCGGATTCATCAAGGTAGCGCATAATGCTCTTTTCCGTGGAACGGTATGCACCCTCCTCGTACAAGGCTGCGCCCTCGAATATTCCCACCTGGCCGTTGTAACGGCTGTCGGAGAGGAATGCTTTCCAGCGGATCTTTGAGCGATCGTTGGTGAAGTCTATGTTGGAGTACCAGCCATAGTTCTCGAACCTCGAATTGTAAGTGCTTACGTGGTCGGTAGGAGGCGTGCCGGAATAGTTGGCATATTCATCAGCGAGGAAAGCCAGTCCGTGGCCGCCGGCTTCGTGACGCAGGACAGGTCCGTAAAATTGACGATTATCAAGGGCTGTCGTTGTGAAGCTCACGCAAGACTGCCTCATATAGCTCATAAACGTCGTTCCGATACTGCGTTCGCTGTTCACCATTACATTGATCAGCAGATTATCCTGGTTCACGATTCCAGGAACTTTCAAGGCGTACTCGAAACACTTGTCGTGGTCGCCGAGGATGGTCGTGCCGCCGCCGTAGTAGCACGACAGCGCAGTGGTATAGCGGTTTCCGACCTTGCCGTTAGGAGATACAGCCTTCACTTCGTACACGTTGAACCGGTTGCGGAATGTCTTGTACGGCTCTATGGCAAAGAACTCTTCCATCGCCTCGCGCATCGTCTTGTCGTACCGCCCTCCATCAGCCATATCTTTGTCGGTGTAAGCGTCACCCATGAATACGATATTCACGCCTTTTCCGACACTTGCGCTTTGCAATACCGTCACCTCACCGTCCTTGGAATAATCAGTAGAGGTATAAGTATGCATCGGTCCAAATAGAGTCTCCAGGAATGGTACGAGGTCTTCACTAGCATTCCTAGCGAAACGGTTCCGTACCGGATCGAGGTATTCGGTAAATCCACTGAATAATATGTTACCCTTTGAATCATAAACTTCTGCGGCAGGAGTATGGGAGAGGAAACTACTGCTTACAGCTGGCCAATAGAAGTTATACCATAGGCCATAACCATTATCAGCGACTACTCTTTTCTGTTCTTCCAGGTCATTCCACGGACCGTCAGGGCCAAGCATGACAGTAGCGATTATCTCCAAGCCATCTTTATGATACTCTTCGTAGTATTCTTTCACTTCTTGCATCATACTCAGGGAAAATGGGCTCCAGGTATCCCATATGAGATACACCGTATACTTGTTGCGGCTGATTACATCTTCGAAAGTGAAAGGATTGCCATTCAGATCATTGATGGAGCCCTCCGGCTGCATGGAGTGTCTTGGAATTTCAACGTCGCTTATATCGAAGCCATAGCCTTCTCTTTGCCATAGATTGCCATTAGCCACGAAGGATTTGATTTCAGCAGGAGTATGGCAGAAAACTGACAGTTTGCCGGAGAGACAGTTCTCGAACACAAAACAGAAATCCGAGAATTGCGACCACGATGACGGGACGTTTCCGGTAAACATATTCGATCCGAAATGGGCTACTTGGAGCTTGGTGCAATTGTGGAGGCTTTCAGGCAAGGAACCCGTCATCTTACTGTTCAGCAATACGGATATCGACTCCAACTCTTTCATATCCGCAAATAAATCGGGAAGCGAAGTCATAGAGGTATTCCGTATGTAAATCTCTTTCAGATTGACAAGTTTCCTGAATGAATCCGGAAGGGTTCCGGAAATCCCTGTTTCATTTTGGATAACGAGTGAAACAAGCAGATCTCCCAAATCACCGATGCTCTCCGGAATCGTTCCCTTCGCGCCCATATCATCTATGACTATACTGGCGGTTCCATTTTCTCTATTGTAGCTGAATCCCGGCCAGGTCACTCCAGGAATCCACGGATCGTTCCAGTTGCGGGCTCCCAAAGCTTCATAGAGATTTGTCATGACTCTTTGGGCGGATAACAGCTTCTCATCTTGTAACTGTGTGAATATGAGTTCGGTAGGTTCAATGCTGTTAATACTGCTTCTGATTGTTACCTTACCGGTCCGTTGAGGTCCGTCATTGGCATCGAAGCTAAACTCGAGTTTCCCGCTGGTGAGAGCCCTGACAGCTACGAAATGGATCCAAGACTGCGCTGCCGACTCGACCTCGACGACGACATCGGTATTGTATTGGACATCTACAGAGAAGGTTCCACCTTCAGCTGGAATCTCCATCACGTCTCCGACGGATATGACCTTCTTCTCCTCTTGGACAAACGTGAGTGTTATTGGGCTGACCTTGCCGTTCTTATCCTTGACGGTGACCTTGCCGGTCCTTACGTCCGGATTCGGATTAGCATCGAAACTGAACTCGAGCTTGCCGCTTGTGAGAGCCCTGACAGCCACGAAGTGGATCCAAGACTGCGCAGCTGATTCGACCTCGACGACGACATCGGTATTGTACTGGACATCAACTTCAAATGTTCCTCCCTCCGCAGGTATTTCCATCACGTCTCCTACAACGATTACTTTCTTCTCTACCTGTACGAAAGTAAGGGTGATCGGGCTGACCTTTCCGTTCTTGTCCTTGACGGTGACCTTGCCTGTCCTCTCCTCCGGATTAGGATTGGCTTCGAAACTGAACTCCAGATAGCCGCTGGTGAGGGCCCTGACGGTCACGAACTTGATCCAGGACTGGGCAGCAGACTCGACCTCGACAACCACGTCTGTGTTGTACTGGACATCCACGGAGAAGGTTCCGCCCTCCGCCGGGATCTCCATTACGTTCCCGACGCTGATGACCTTCTTTTCTTCCTGGACGAAGGTCAGTGTTACAGGAGCGGCCTTGCCGGAATTGTCCTTGACGGTCACCTTGCCCTGGCGCGGATCGGTGTTCTGGTTCTCGGCGAACTGGAACTCGAGCTTGCCGCTCTGCAGCGCCCTGGTGCCCAGGAAAGAGATCCAGGACTTGGCGGAGGCCTCTACCTCGACTGTATATTCAGTGTTGTACTGTATATCCACCGCAAAAGTGCCTCCCTCTGCAGGAATCTTCATAACATCACCTACTGCGATGACCTTCTTTTCTTCCTGAACGAATGTCAGTGTTACAGGAGCGACCTTGCCGGAATTGTCCCTGACTGTGACCTTTCCGGTACGCGGATCGGTATTCCCGTTCTCTGCGAATTGGAATTCGAGCTTTCCGCTCTGCAGCGCCCTGGTGCCCAGGAAAGATATCCAGGACTTGGCGGAAGCCTCTACCTCTACTGTATATTCGGTATTGTATTGGATATCAACCGCAAAGGTACCACCTTCAGCCGGAATGACCATCACGTCCCCGACCTGGATGACCTTTCGTTCGTCCTGGGTTACGGACACCGTGGCGGATAACCCTTCACTCCTGAAGACAACGGTTCCTGAGACAGGATTGGTTGAACTGGTGGCCGTTGCGGTGACAGTCACCGTAGCGTCTCCTTCTCCGGAAGACGGGTTGACGGATAATCCCGAGCCGCTGGCTGAGGCGGTCCAAGGGTTGTTGGCCTTGACCTGTACGGTTTGGGCCCCTCCTTCGGCGGAGAATGCGAGGTTCTCTGGAGTGACGGTCAGTACCGGGTCCGGCGTGGTGTTGCATCCGAAAACGAAGAGGAGTAATCCGGTAAGCGAATAGGTCAGAAAGCGTTTCATATTCAGGTGAATTAGAGGTAATCACCTGCAATATAGTATAATAATTCCGTAAAAGCAAAAAACTACATTCCGAGTCCACAGACGAGGCCGAAGGTCAAGGTCTTCTCGAACTGAGGGCCGAATCCTTCCTCGAACTGAGGCATAGGGTTATATCTTACATAGAGACCAAGTCCTCCGAATGACAGGGCACCGAATACGTTGTATGTAAAAGGCCTGACTTTGATGCTGTCGGAGAAGCGTTCTCCGCTCTTTGTTTCCTTGATGGTGGTCCCGTTATTGTCAATGGCCTTGAACTTGGAAACACCTGCATAGTTGTATTCACCTGCAATACCGATGCGGAGATCGCACTTGCCGAAGTTCTGCTCGAAACTGACAGGAATGGAGACGCTCCTGACGGTGAGATTGGACCTCTTGATCTTGCTGAAGCCGGAAGCTTCCCTTGAAGCGATATCAACTCCGGTCTTATCGCTTGTCGGAAGCCAGAGATGATCCTTGTTGAGACGATAGTAATCCCATGCGAGATCGACTCCGATGGAGAACATTCCGCTTTCATAAGGATTGATGCGCAGTTCGACGAGATTCAGCACGAATTCGCTGTTGACCCTGCCTTTATTGTCAAGGAAACTCTGGTCTGCATTGAGGAAATAGTGGTCTCCGAAATATTCGTAGCTCACGAACTCGGTTGAGAAAACACCCTTGCGGATGGAAAGGTCAGCATCTTCGTTGAATTCAACAGTCTGGGCGAAAGCCATCATGCCTCCAGCTAACACTGCTGCAAAAAAAGTAAGGATTCTTTTCATTAGCGTTTGATTATTTGTTACTTAATTATTTCTCTTCCATAAACAGTTCTCCCTTGATGTAAGCTACGCTCTTTGTGACGAAATCATAACCGGGAGATCCTGGCCGAGCAACAGCGAGATACTTTTCATACCACTGCAGAGCCTGTCTGTATTCTTTCTTGACTTCGTAGCAATAGGCAATGGTGGATAGTGCGGATATGAACTTTGGGTTATACTTGTAAGCTTCTTTGTAATGCTCGATTGCCTTGTCCCAGGAATCCTGCCGCCTGTAGTAACCAAGTCCGTACTGCTGGTGCAGGCGGGACATCAAGGCCGCATCCGGCTGGATCATCTCCCAGGCCTTGTCCAGCCATGTCTTGACATCTTCCTCAAACGGACGGAAAGCTTCCATCTTGACTGCCGCGATCGAATATGCCAGATTCACATCGCTCGAGTCGATCTGCCATGCTGCAAGAAGCTCCTTTTCTGCGCGGTATATCACCTTCTGGTGCCAATAGCCCTGTCCGAGGTAATAGTGGATAGGGTAGGTGTCGTTGCCGATGTCCTCCTGCCGTTGGAACACGTCCACGGCAGAATCGTAATCTCCTTTGCGATAGTATGCAAGGCCCTGGAGCGGGGCTATCGTCGTGTTGTCCGGATCCTCTTCAAGGAACCGGCCTGTCAGAGCAAGAGCTCCGTCATAGTCCTTGCTGCCTATCATTATGTTCGCCGCCTTGGCAATTACACCTTCATTCCTTGGCCTGAAGACAAGGGACCTGCGGTAATACCATAAAGCCGAATCGGCCTGGTCCATTTGGCGGAAGGAATCTCCGACGAAGCTTAGCACCGCCGGGATGGAATCCAGTTGCAGGACCTCCTTCCCTGCTTGGATGCTCTGAGGCCAGGCCTTGAGCCGGGAATATGCCTGCATCCTGCGGATCTTGTACAGGATGTTGTCCGGGACTCTTGAGGAGAGGAGGAAATAGGTTCCTACGGCGGTCTGGTAATCTCCATTCTGGAAATGACATTCTGCCAGTTCCGAAAGTACCTGTTCGTCAAATACTTCCGGGGATACCAAAGCCGATAGCTTCTCTATAGCTTCGTCAGTCTTGTATATGCTCTTGAGGTAACGGGCCTGCGCCAGCAGCGAGTCGCGGTGGGAGGTCTGCGCCCACAAAGAGGCACAAACCAGCACCCAAAGCGTCAGTAAAAGGAACCGTTTCACTTCAATTGGAAAAATACCGGGATAGCATTGACTGACAAAGGTAAGACAAAGATTCCGAAACTTCTAATTATTATTGGTGTATTCCTCGTTTGGTTGGGAGTGGTTGTTCTGTGCTGCCTTTCTGGGGAGCAATCTTCCGGAACTTGCGGAATCCGCTCGGCGTAGTATTCATTACCCGCTTCATATAACGCGTAAGGGCAGGCTGGGAGGAGAAGTGCATAGCGTCCACGATGTCTGTGAGCGTGAGACGCTGGTCCGATAAGAGCTTCTGGAGTTCGTGGGCAGTATAACTGTCAATCCAGTCCCCTGCGGGACGCCCGGTAATGGACTTGCTGATTTCGGAAAGATATTTGGGAGCAAGGCCAAGCTCCCGGGCATACCAGGCCACTTCCCGTTGCTCCACGCAGTGCTCCTGGACAGACATCAGGAAACGTAGGAAATGGCGGGAAGTGATATCTTCGATCTTTGCCCTCTCTATTTCCCTGGAATATATACTCCACATGTCATAGAGTAGAATGGCCAGCAGCGAGCCTACGATTTCCTCTCCGAAAAGAGTTCTTGGAGCACGGATCCTCTGAAAGAACTGCTTGAAATCCGTGCTGATAATATCCAGTTCATCCGTGTCAAGGTGAAAGACCGGATGCTCCGTCTTATTAAGCCATGTTATATTTCATATAGCGGCCGAGGGTATTCCTGTCCACCTTGCAGAGCTTTGCGATTTTACGTTTGGATACGCCTTGTTTCAAGAGTTCGGAAATCAGCGTCTCTTTTCCAGATAGCTTGTACCGATCAGGTGCATTCTTCCTCCCTTTTGGGCGGCCTAGGATGACCCCCTCTGCCTTTTTCCTGGCCAACGCTTCCTTCGTTCGCTGGCTGATAAGATTTCGCTCAATCTCAGCAGACAGACCGAAGGCGAAGGCCAGGACCTTGCTCTGGATATCCTCGCCCAGCCGGTAATTATCCTTGATGGTCCAGACACGGCATTCCTTTGTCATGCAGATGTTAAGGATCTCCATAATCATGAAGAGGTTTCTTCCCAGGCGTGATAGTTCAGCGCAAATGATGAGGTCATCCTTCTGGACGCGCTTCAAGAGTTTCCCAAGTTGCCGCTTGTTGTAGTTCTTTGTGCCGCTGATGGTTTCTTCTATCCATCCGTCGATGATCATAGATTGTTTGGCGCAGAAGTTATTGATTTCAAACCTCTGGTTCTCGACAGTTTGCTTGTCGCTGCTTACTCTGATGTACCCGTAAATCATATTTTATCCATTTAATTGAGTTTCAACCGATAAAAAAGCGTAACTTTACATGACCAGAATAGAAACACAAACATATAATTGCCGAGCGATGTCCAAACTGTCAAAACTCTACTCTATGATTGCCAACGCCCAGGAACTGGGTATTGAGTTGGGTGCAGAGGTCTATAAGCAGACCGACAAACTGGAAGAAGAAATCATAAAAAAAGAGATTCTTCCTGTCGTGAAGGACCAAATCGAGCCGACGATGCGGCAGATTAAACGTGATCTGACGCTGGTCGTCGATTATGTGCCAGGTGCGCCTATTCGCATTCGTCTATCGCGAGAACCAGGCATCTATAATCGTGAAGATTTCATCGAACTTACACCAGACCCCCAGGCGGAACACGGCACCCGTAAAGGCGGCAAGAATATCAAGCGTGCCCCAAGATCAGTAATCAAGATTACCCGTCCAGACCATTCTGTCTTACTGGAATCGACAGCTGCTGCAACTCTTGTAACTGCCATCAAAGAGGCGGACCCTTTCAAAGTACGGGAACTTGGAATCATCTGTTGTAAGGTCCCACTTGTTTCTACGACAAAGGACAACAAATACGGCGATACGCAGGTAGAGGTAGCTCCTGGTCTTTTCGTTATCACTCATTCCAACAATCGGATGAAGAAAGATTATCTTGAACAGATTTCCACTGCTCTAAATTTGGGCTGGAAAGTTGAACTGATCAAATAGTATATTCAGATGGTTGGAAGATTTCCCGTGATAACCCTATGCGGAAGCACGCGCTTTAAGGAACAGTTCCTGGAAGCGCAGAAACGTCTCACCCTCGAAGGCAATATAGTAATCAGTGTAGGTCTATTTGGGCATTCCGGAGATAACGAAGTCTGGACCGAAGGCACCAAGGAGATGCTAGACGATATGCACAAACGCAAGATAGACATGGCCGACGGAATTTACGTAATCAACGTAAACGGCTACATCGGCTCAAGCACCCGCTCCGAGATAGAATATGCAAGAAAACAGGGTAAGCAGGTTCTGTTTTTAGAACCCGATAAAGCTATCTGATTTCCCATGACTTCAGAAGAGCATCGTCAAGTTCGCAGAATCATTCTGCACAATAGAATTGGTTGCATCGTCGCAAAGATGTCCGAGCTTTTCCGTATTTCCCTTACGGAAGCCTTGGATGTGTTCTATAGAAGCGACACCTGCCGCCGGTTCCATGATGAGAAGACTGGGCTGTATCTTTATGGGGATCTGTATATTATCGACGAGTTGGAGATAGAACTGCTGGGAGCGAAAGGAGATAGTGAACTTCGGAGTATTCTATTCCACTCCTTTAGCACTGACGAGCAGATGTCTGAAGTGGAAAAGTTCAGGCGATTCCTAAAGGGTGGAATCTCTTTCCTTGATCCTCAACCTGCGGCATTCGTTCGCGGTTTATAATCCGCCGATTCCCATCGTTTTCTGCTTAAATCGGCAGAATATAGCACATATATGACGCAATATTGAGAGATTTTCTCAAAACTCTTGCGTTTTTCGCCAAAAAACTTTTTCTTTGCTAAAAAGAAAGGATCGCTTATGCTTATTAATTTCACCGTAGGAAACTTTCTGTCGTTCCGCGATAAGAAAACATTAAGCCTGGAGGCTTCTTCCATTAAAGATGCTGGCAGCCAGATCATAGAGGTTGGGAAACTCCAGCTTCTACCTTCTGCCGCCTTGTACGGAGCCAATTCCAGCGGGAAAAGCAACTTTCTCCACGCATTAGGAGCATTCTCGGCGATCGTCAATTCGTCATCTTCAAGAAGCTCTATCGCAAGACTGCCGGTCTTGCCCTTCCTTCTTGACAATGATAGCGAAAAAGAGCCTTGTTTCTTCGAGATTGAAGTGATCACCCACGCTGCCAATCATTACCGTTATGGATTTGAATGCACGCAGACTTCAATCACGAAGGAATGGCTATATAAGATTAATAGCCGTTCGGAAAAGTGTCTTTTCATTCGTGAGGGAGACGAGATAGGTGTCACTTCCGCTTTTGCTGAAGGGAAAGGACTGGAAGAGAGGACAAGGTCCAATGCTTTGTTCCTTTCCATCTGTGATTCTTTCAATGGCCCTATCGCAAAAGAATTGGTTAAGAGTATCGTCATACCTCCTATCCCCAATAATCCCCAGGATCTCATTGATGCCCAAAGGCAATTCCTACAAGTTGCCAAAGAAGCGTATTCCGATGAGATCAATCAGATTTTCAGAAAATTAGATTTTGGTTTTACTTCGTTTGAGATTCCTGATTCAGAAGTTGAAATCAGAGATGTTAAAGCCTGGACAACACACAATGTCTATGACAAGAATGGTGAAATCATTGGTAGCCGCAGATTCCCGATGAAGACTTCAGAATCAGCAGGAACGAATCGACTGTTTGATCTTGTTTACTTGATTGTAAATGCCCTGAAAGACGGAAGTCCTTTGATCATTGACGAACTGGACCGCGCGCTCCATCCGCTGATTACCAAATACATCATTGAACTCTTCAATAGTGCGAAGACCAATCCGAATGGAGCACAGTTGATCTTCACGACGCACGATACCAATCTTTTGAGTTCCAAGATATTCCGCCGGGACCAGATTTGGTTTATCGAGAAAGATAAGACCGAATCCTCAGATCTGTATTGCCTCGCTGAGTTCAAGGATGCAGAGGGCGTTAAGGTGCGCAATGACCGCAGTTTCGAAAAGGATTATATACAGGGCCGATACGGTGCCATCCCGTATTTGAACTATGATTGGGTAGATTGATATGGGAAAGGCAATATCCGGGAAGGCAATCCGTGAAATGCGGGAGAGGGAGCGTAAAGCTCACCGTCTTGAGAAACGAATCAAGGTGGGAACGAGGCTTACGCACCTCAATTATCTGATCGTATGCGAAGGCGAACAGACGGAGCCAAATTACTTCAAGGCATTAGTTAAAGGAAGAAACTCGCAAGTCTTGACTGCCGTCGTAGCGGGTGAAGGGGCTAGCACAAAGTCTCTGATAGACATTGCCTTGAAGCAGCGTTCATCTTCTGATATCCACTTCGATGTGGTGTGGGCGGTTTTTGATAAAGATGAGTTCCGGGACTTTAATGAAGCCATTGCCTATGCTGTGAGCAACGGCGTCAATCCGGCCTGGTCCAATGAATCCTTCGAGTTGTGGTACTATCTGCATTTTCAATTCCTGGACACCCAGAACTCCCGGCAACAGTATATTGAAATGCTTACCCGTGAAATTCGAAAAGTGTATCCCGAATTCGAGTACCAAAAGAACGACAAAGGGATGTATGAACTGCTGCAGAGGATTGGGAATCAGGAGCAGGCAATCAAGAATGCAAAGGCCCTTGAGGCGCGATATGAAGACGAAGATTATGCCTCCCACAAACCTTGTACAACGGTCTATAAACTGGTCGAAGAGTTAAACAAGCCGGAAGAGGTAATTGCCCGGCTTAACCGACAAAGCCGCCCCTAAGTCCCCAAAATGTCACCAAAAATCGACACACAAAAAGAGCTAACCGCTGAAAATCAGTCAGTTAGCTCTTTCCTAGGTGCCCCGGGCGGGACTCGAACCCGCACGGCCGTTTCGGGCCAAGGGATTTTAAGTCCCTCGTGTCTACCATTCCACCACCAAGGCGTGGTGTAATTAATACACCGCCACAAAGGTAGTAAAAATTACAATAGTAGTGGTTTTACCGAAGACTTTGTTTACTTTTGCTTATTATGAATAAACGTTTGCTTTTTATACTGTTTTCAGTCGTAGTGTCAGTTTCCTGCTCCAAGGATAATACTGTCGATTCCAGAATGGAACGTATAGCTGGAGAATACACTCTTCGCGCCGTGATCAACGGCAAATTGAATGAACTATATGAATATGGATACGACCTGATGAATCGGCCTATAGGAACTATTGTGAAAAAGAACGACGGATGGTTTTTCGACTATCTGCTTCCATATCCCAAAAAAGATGGAACCATTGAATTTGTAAATGTTGAACAGCCTATTACTTGGGATCCCATCTTGGATGCCTATTGTTTTATTGGATCCAAACCTGCGGGCCCAGACTTTTCCTCGCAGGGGATTCCCTTGATTTATTACGACGAAGAGAGCTTTAAAGTGCAATATGGTGTATTTACTCAATATACTGCACATAGATTCGGCCGTAGATTCATCCACTTGTTTACCTGGACCAAAAAATGACGATTCGCGATTATATAATGCTCTCTGCATTATTGTTTGTATGTGGGATTGCGGGAGCTCAAGACCTTAAATGGTCGGATTTCACGGTAACGGACACCCTAAGTTCTCCGTCAGCGCTGCTTTTCAGATGGGATGCAAAGAAGACTACAGTTATAAAAGACAAAATCAAATACAGATACACATCAATCCAGTCCAATTTGGTATCCGCTATGGTCCGTCCAGAATGTCAGACGACGGAAGAACTGTTGCATTGCCAGACTCTCGCGGATTTTTCAAGAGCCTGGGCTCTTGCTTTACAAGATACCTTGATATCTGTTACAAACAAAGCGGACAAAGTTGTCTCAGATTATAAAGCCAGATATCTCAAAGGGCTTGAATTACCCATTCAACAAGAAACTCCTTTTGATATTACTTCTCTCAGATACTGGGATGCCGGAAACGGCGGCAATCTCGGCCTGGGGTGGACAACTGTTTTACCTCTTGGTGGTTTAAGGAAACTTGTCTTTCCAATAACATGCTTGAACTTAAGCATTGGTGGCGTATTAAAGGAGGATCAAGTTGAGTTTAATATAGTTGCCGGAAAAGGCAGAGTGAAGGAATGGTTTTTTTACGTATATGGACCAGATCGAAAAAAACAGGTGCCATATCTTAATCTTTCTGTAAACTATTATTATAATCTGCTTGATACAGGGAAAAACAGATTGTTTGCATGCGGAGGTGCTGGTTACTCTATTGCACAATTCAGTCGTTTTCATAAAGATTTCTTAAATGTCCCTGTTAAAGGCATTTCTTTGTCTGGCGGGATTTCATATGAGCACAGACTGGGTAGTGTTTATTACGATATGGCATGGAACCATTCTGAACGACAAAGCCGATATTTGAGGTTAAGGTTTTACTCGGACCAGATTTTGACCAAAACCGCATGGATACCTACATTAAACGTCTCGGTGTCCTTCATCAGCTTGACGAGAAACGTGATCAAACCTTCAACGAAGTGAAAATAATCCTGCTCTTTGCGCCCCTCCTGCTCTCCTTGTGTGCGCTTCCTTCCGCTGCACAGGTGGCTCCGCAGCGCACCGCTTCCGATGACGAGGCCCTTTTGCGCAAATGGGTAAGTACGCTTGGCTCAGATGATTTCGGCGGCCGTCTTCCGATGACGGAATACGAACCCAAGACCATAAACTATCTTGCTGCCGAGATGGAAGCCTTGGGATTGCAGCCAGGTTTCGGCGATAGCTGGTTCCAGAAGGTCAAGACAATATCGGCTGTCTGCAAGCCAGAAGGAGGCAAGTTCCGCGTGAAGGGAAAGAAGAGGCTGGACCTGGTCTCTCCCGACGACATTGTGGTCTGGACTGCAAGGGCAACGGACAAGGTGGAACTCAAGGCTGCTGAGTTCGTGTTCTGCGGTTTTGGAATAGATGCGCCGGAATTCGGGTGGAATGATTTCGACGGGGTGGATGTCAAAGGCAAGGTCATCATCGCGATGGTCAACGACCCGGGGTTCTATGATGCCTCCCTGTTCCAGGGAAGGAATATGACCTATTACGGGCGGTGGACATACAAGTTTGAACAGGCGGAGCGCCTTGGGGCTGCCGGATGCCTCGTGCTCCACAACACCGCTGCAGCAAGCTATGGCTGGAATGTGGCTGCAAACCATACCGGACCCAACCTGGCCCTCTATGACGAAGCTACCCGCAATGCCGGAACCCTGGCTATGAAGGGGTGGCTTCACGAAGACGGCTGCCGGAAGCTGTTCAAGGCTGCCGGAATGGATTTCGACGCAGCAGTCGCATCCGCCAAGAAGCTTGGTTTCAAGTCTTTCCCGCTCAAGGTGAAGTCCGATATGACCATGGATGTGGAATATGAGATCAACGAGACTTGCAACGTGGCAGGACTGCTTCCCGGTACCGACAAGCAAGACGAAGCTGTGGTCTTCACCGCCCATTGGGACCATTTTGGTTATTCCACGCCTGACGAGAAGGGGGATTCCATCTATAACGGTGCTGCCGACAACGGCTCCGGGATGGCTGCAGTGCTGCTCCTTGCCAAGAAGTATTCAGAACTGCCCGAGCGTCCCCGCAGGTCGATGTTCTTCCTGATTCCGACCCTGGAGGAGAGCGGTCTTTTCGGTTCTGAATATTACTGCGGGCATCCGGTATTCCCGATGGAGAAAACCGCCGCCTGCATCAATTTCGACTGCATCGCACCTGAGCCTTTGACCCGCGATGTGGTGGTTCTTGGCGGAGGGAAGTGTGAACTGGACCGTTATATCACAGCATGCGCCGGGGCCCAGGGCCGCTACGTTGTATTCAATGAAGACAATTCCGACGGGTGGTTCTTCCGCAGCGACCATTTCAATTTCGTGAAGAGGGGAGTTCCTGCGGTGGTAATCGAATATGGTACCGACCTGGTGGATCCAAGCCATCCGAACAAGTATCCCCGCTCGCTCTGGTACCACAAGCCAAGCGACGAATACCGGGAAGACTGGGTATTCGACGGAACAGTCGCCCACGTCAACATGATGTTCGGCGTCGGCCTGTCAGTTGCTAACGCAGAAAGGCTTCCGGAGTGGTATAGTCCAATCCTGCGTTGATTATTTTAGCAGGACCCGGTTTACAGGAGTTTCAGAGGCGGATACCTCGGCGGTGGCTGTGCAGCGGATATCGCGGGAAGAAGCTCCGAAGAGGAAACTGTAGGTTCCTTCATCCACAACCCAGGCCGATGCCTCCTCGTCGAACGACGCAAGTCCGGAAGTCGGGAAGCAGAGCGTAAGCTCCTGGCTTTCACCAGGTTTCAAGGAAGCGGTTTTGGCATATGCCTTGAGCTCTTTTACCGGCTTGTCCAATTTACCGGCAGGGGCGCTTGCATAAAGCTGGACACTTTCCTTGCCTGCTGCGGATCCGATATTCTTTACGGTAACCTTGGCGGTGATGGTCTTGCCGTCGTTCTGAACGGATGGCTGGCTATATTCGAAACAGGTGTAGCTGAGACCGTAACCGAACGGATAGGAAACGGCGAGGTCCTGCTTGTCGAACCAGCGGTAACCTACATAAATGCCTTCGGCATAATCGGTTTGGTCAACGTCTTTCTGTCCGATGTCCTTGCGGCGGTCCAGGAAGTACACTCCTGCATCGGCATCGATCGGGAAGTTGGCGGAAGACGCGGCATCCATAAGGTTCACAGGGAAGGTCATAGGCAGTTTCCCGGAAGGACTCTCGACGCCGGTAAGGATATCAGTGACAGAATTGCCGCCTTCCTGGCCAGCCTGCCATGCCAGCAGGACAGCATCCGGAATGCTCTTCCAGGACGCGGTCTCGATGACTCCTCCGATATTCAGGACCACGACTACCTTCTTGCCTTGTGCGTGGAAAGCAGCCGTGACTTTGTTCAGAAGCTCGCGTTCCTTGGCGGAAAGCTCGAAGTCAGCGGCGCTGCGGTCGAAGAATTCACCCGAATTGCGTCCGAACGTGATAATTGCCACATCGTTCACCCTGGCCGAGGCCGCCAGCTGGGCAGGCGCAGGAATTAATTCTGCCGGACGGGGGGCGGGGAAGAAGACGGCGAAGGAATCATCGCCAAGACTGGCTTTGAATGCGGCGTTCTCATCTGCGATGTGCTTGAGAACGGCCTCCTTCTGGCTCTCGTCCACGTTGAAGCCAGCGTTCTTGAGGCCGTCCAGCAGGGACACGGTATAGGCACGGTTTACATTGCCCGAACCTGTACCACCGGCGATGAAATCATAGCTGGTACACCCGAATACAGCGATGTTCTTGACATCTTTGAGAGGAAGTGCGCCATTATTCTCCAGCAGGACCATCCCTTCCAGGGCGCTCTGGCGGGTGACAGCGGCGTGGGCCTTGAGGTCCGGCTTGTTGCTGTAGGCATATCCCTTCACCTTCGGGCTGCGTTTGACAAGTTCCAGCACGCGTTTTACGCAAATATCCAACTGGGCTTCGGTCAGGGAGCCGTCCTTGAGGGCGGCCATGATCTGCTCGTACTGCTTGTCGGTACCGGGCTGGAGCATATCGTTCCCGGCTGCGATCTGCTGTGCGCCGTTGTCACCTCCGAACCAGTCGGTCATAACGAGGCCTTTGAAGCCCCACTCGTCGCGAAGGACGGTGGTCAGCAAATCGTAGCTCTGGGAGGTATATGTTCCGTTGATCTTGTTATAAGAGCTCATGATGGTCCATGGATCTGCTTCCTTTACGGTTATTTCAAAGCCCTTGAGGTAGATCTCACGCTGGGCGCGTGGACTGATCATGGCATTGTTGCCGGTACGGTTGGTCTCCTGGTTGTTGTAGGCGAAATGTTTCACGGAAGTACCCACATCGTTCTTCTGGACACCGCGCACGTATGCAGCTGCTGTCTTGCCGGCCAGGACGGGGTCCTCTGAATAATATTCGAAGTTGCGGCCGTTAAGGGGATGACGGTGGATATTCAGTGCCGGAGCCAGATAGACATCGGCACCATATTCGTGGACTTCTTCGCCCATCGCCTGGCCTACGCTTTCCACCAGCTCCTGGTTCCAGGTGCTGGCCAGCAATGTGCCGATCGGGAAGTGGGTGCAGTAATATGTGTTCTCATCGCCATCACGGGTAGGGTCGATGCGGAGGCCGGCCGGACCGTCGGCCAGCACTATGCTCGGAATGCCCAGGCGTTCGATGGGGTAGGTGGTACCGGCTGCCCCGGGAACAATGCTCTTGGTAGCGCCGACGGCGGCGTTATCACCGCTGAATCCAGCCATGCCGGTGCCGATTACGAGATGGACTTTTTCTTCAAGGGTCATAGCTTTGAGGACCCTGTCCACCGATGCCGTTTTTAGCTGGGGTTCACCGCAGGAACAAGCGGCAAGAACCAGGGCGGCAGCGGAAACTATCACGATTGTTCTCATAAAGTGGTTAGAATTAGGAAACTTCTTGATATTCTTTTATTTCAACAAATCTTCGAGTACCGAGGCACAGTGTCCCGGAAGTATGATGTGGTGGTTGCCGATCGGCTCGTTGAGGAAGTACCTGGCCGCCTCTGCAGGCAGCTTTAGCAGCACCTGCGTGCGGCAGAGATCCGGCCTGTTGCCGTTGGAGACGAGCTCTCCTTCGCAGACGAAATGCCTTGAAAGGTCTCCGGAGACCTTGAAAACCGTCACCGGCCCTTCAGGGATATGTCCCCTTATGCCGACCCCGATGCCCGACTCGAAGTGGGTGTCCAGCTCGTGGCCAGAGACCATATCCAGTGGAACGGTGCAGTGGGAGAACACGATTTCACCGGATTCCGGATCGATGCTTGAAGGATTGGCCTGGAATCCGCTCACTCCACATGCTGCACGCCCGATCGCCATTGAAATCATTGCTGGAATATCCCCTTCGCAGCCGGCTGTCAAGCCCTCGGAATTCAGTTTCGCAAGTGCCAGGCAACCCGTATTCTTAATGGCTGTCAGAAGGTCGAAACACCTGATAGTGAACCCGTTGAGCCCGTAGGCAGAGACCAGGCCCTTCAATGCCTTGTATATTCTGTACGCACCCGGGATGGATTCTTTCAAAGCCGAAGGAAGCCCCGTCGGATTGCCCAAAGACGGATCCCTTACCACTGCATCCCAGGACTCGGCTACCTCATCCCTCAGCGAAGAATACTCCTCCAGCAATTCTTCCATCGGGATATACTGGATGGATATTCCCAACCGTTCCGAAAGTGCCTCCCTGTCCACCTCGCTGGAGATGAGCCAGTCGGATGGATCGCCTATCACTCCGAAGGTGGTGTGTTCCAACTGTCTGCGGGCCGACTCTACCTTCCCGAGAGCCTCCAGGCGCGACCGGATATACGAAGGCTTCCCGTGCAGGATTTCGCCCCTTATCCTTCTCTGCCGCAGGTAAGACAGTATCTCGACCGAGGCGGCGAGGGAATTGCTGTGGTCGGAAGCAAGCAACAGGACCGTCTGACGGGTCTTTTCCAAAAGCCACGGCAGCAGGTCCCGGAATATTCCTTCCGTTCCTCCCGTCATCACATAGATGATGGATAAGTCCTCCCCGTAACTGGAGAAATCCGAACCCTTGAAGGAATATTCGAAGTCCAGACCCTCGATGAATGAGTCGGGTGAATCCACATCGGTACCCTGATGCAGAGATGAACTGATTGCGAAGATGGAAAGCATTTTCTAATAGTATTTCTTTTCCTGGCGGTAGAGTGCCACGAATATGAATATCAGCACCGTGAATGCCCAGAGGGACGATCCTCCGTAGCTTAGCAGCGGCAGCGGAATGCCGATAACCGGCATAAGCCCTATCGTCATCCCGATATTGATGAACAGGTGCATGAATATGCAGGCTGCCACGCAGTATCCGTAGATCCGCGTGAACGACTCCCGGCTTTTCTCGGCATCGACTATGATCCTCCAGATCATGAATACATACAAGATGATTACGATGAAGCAACCCAGGAATCCCCATTCCTCTCCGACCGTACAGAAGATGAAGTCGGTGCTCTGTTCCGGCACGAAACCGAAGGTTGTCTGTGTCCCGTTCAGGAAGCCTTTGCCAAAGAGGCCACCGGAACCGATCGCGATCATAGACTGATTGACGTTGTATCCAACACCGGCGGGGTCGTCCTTCATCCCAAGAAGCACCTCGATTCTCTTCCTCTGGTGATCCTGGAGGACGTTGTTGAATATGAAATCAGTCGAGAAGATCAGCGCTATTCCGGCCAGGAGTCCCAGCGAGGAGAGCGACAGGAACCTGTTCCTGTTCTTGTATCCCCTGTAGATGAAGAAGAATGCCGCGCACACCGCCAGTCCAGTCAGGACATACATTGGTTTGATCTTGTGGAGGAAAGAATCCGGCTTGGCAAGTCCCATCAGCAGAGGTACGAGGCAAAGCAGGATGAATATTCCTGCGTTGATCCAGGTGGTGGTCTCTATCCTGCCGGAAGAAATGACCGCGCAGACCATGATGATGCCGATGAGCGCCAGCAGCGAAACCACCGGCGATGCGGTAAGCGTCAATATGAACAGTAGTATGGCCATTCCGATGCTGAACAGCCACCAGCCGGAAAAGCCTTCCCGGTACATCACGAAAATGAAGCCCAGATAGACCAGGGCGGATCCGGTCTCGCTTTCGGCGAGGATCACAAGCATCGGCACTCCGATGACCAAGGCTACCAGCAGGAGGTCCTTGAGCCTGGTGATCTTGAAATTCGTCTGGCTCAAGACGGTAGCCAGCAGCAGCGATGTGGTTATCTTCGACACCTCCGCCGGCTGGAACCTGACCGGACCGAACTCGAACCATGACCGGGATCCTTTAACTTCCACTCCAAGGAATATGACCGCGACCAGCAAGCCCAGTACACCCAGGTACAACGGCAGTGACGCACTTTGCCAGAATTGCGGGTTCAGGGCGAACAGGATGAAGGCGGCCAGGCCAAGGGAGGTCAGGATCCATACGAACTGCTTGCCGCACCTGTAGTTGAAATCGAAGATGCTGGCAGGCCCGTCGGAATGGATGGATGCATAGATGTTCACCCAGCCGATGATAATCAGGAGCAGGTAAGCGATTACCAGCTTCCAGTCTATCGACTGCTTGACTCCTCTGTCTGAAAAGTTGCCGCTTATCATACCTGCATCATTTGTAAGCCCTTACCCTTGACATAAGGTTTCCGTGCATGACCCTTTCCTCCAGGTCGGGACGGGAAGTCTCGCCGCGGAGATATTTCTCGATCAGGAGCGAAGCGATAGGCGCTGCCCATGTCGCTCCGAAACCTGCGTTCTCGACATATGCCGCAACCGCGATCTTCGGATCGTCCATCGGAGCGAAGCAGATGAACACCGAATTGTCGGCGCCGCGCGGGTTCTGGGCAGTTCCGGTCTTTCCGCAGATATCCAGGCCTTTCACTTCCGCGATGGCTGCGGTACACCCGGTGCCCTTACCGTTGTTCACCGCTCTCCACATGCCCTTGATGACCTTCTTGAAATTGGTGGTGTCCACCATCGTGTACTGCTTCTCGTAATATTTCGGATCTATTTCCACTCCTTCGGAAGCTTTGACGATGTGCGGGATCCTGTACCATCCGCGGTTGGCCACCGTTGCGCTCAGGTTGGCAATCTGCAGCGGGGTCACACCAACCTCACCCTGTCCGATGGAGATCGAGATGATGGTGGTGAATTTCCAGCCGCCTTTGCCGTAGCGCTTGTTGTACAGTTTGGATGTAGGAAGGGTTCCGCCCAGCTCGGCCGGGAAGTCGCTCCCAAGCTTGTGTCCGAAACCGAAACTCTGTACATATTCGTTCCATTTGTCCAGGGCGTCGTCGATGCTCTTGTATTTCTTGTTCTCGAGGATATTCCTGAGCACGTAGCAGAAATAACCGTTGCAGGACATCATGATGGCCTCTTCCAGCGCCAGAGGGGAGCGGTGTCCGTGGCATCCGAGCTTGTGGTTGCCGAAGTGGTAACCGTGGTTGCAAGGATATGCCATGGAAGTGTTCAGGGTCCCTTCCTGAAGCCCGATAAGGCCGTTGACAAGCTTGAATACCGATCCCGGAGGATATGGTGCCTGGACGGCTCGGTTGAACATAGGCTTGTGCGGATCCTTCAGGATCTCGTTGTAGTGCTGGCTGATGTCCGCGAGCATGCTCACGTCCACACCAGGACTCGAAACCAGGGTCAGGATCTCCCCGGTCTTCGGCTCGATGGCCACAAGGCTTCCGACCTTGTTCCTCATCAGCTGCTGTCCATATTGCTGCAGGTCCGCATCGATGGTGGTCACGATGTCGTGTCCCGGGACGGCTTCCTTGTCCATCTCGCCGTCCTTGTATCTCTGCTCGATCTGGTTGCGGGAGTTGCGCAGGTAGATATGATATCCCTTCTCTCCACGCAGGTCCTTTTCCCTGGCCGCTTCTATGCCTGTCTTGCCGGCATAGTCCCCGGGACGGTATTCTCCCGGATGTTTGTCGATATAGTTCTGGTCAACCTCGGAAACGTAACCCAGGAGGTTGCCTCCTGCGTTGACCGGATAGTCGCGTATGCTTCGCACCTGCCCCCTAAACCCCGGGAAATTATACTGCAGCTCGGCGAACTTCATGTATGTCTCCGGTTTGATCTGCTTGAGCATCACGACGCTCTGGTAGCCTATCTTCCTCCGGTTCTTGGCATATTCATCCATCTTTTCCTTTATGAAGGAAGGCTCTACTTCCAGCGCCGATGCAAGCATCAGGGTGTCGAAGGGCTGGACTTCCCTCGGTGTGACGAGGATGTCGTAAGTAACTTTGTTAGAGACGATTATCTTTCCGTTCCTGTCGTAGATGATACCCCTGGTCGGATAGATGATATCGTAGACCATCGAGTTGTTCGACGCGTTGATCTTGTATTTGTTGTCTATGATCTGGATATAGAACAACTTGCCCAGGATGATGGCAGCAACCACCACCAGGCCTATCATCAAGGCTCGGCTGCGGTTGTTACCTTCTGTCGTCATAGCTCAGGAGGTTGATTGCCAGCAGGGACAGGATATAGCTGGCCAGGAGGGAAAGGCAAACCTTTGCGAGGATGAAAATGAAAGGCCTCGTGCCCGCGCAGTCCGCGATGTTGTAGATCAGCAGGAAAATGGCGGTGATGATGAATATGGCGAGCGAGACTTTGGCCAGGCCGTATTTCTTGACGGTGATGTTCTCTTCCTGCTCGAATGGTTCAGGTCCGAATATGGCCTCGATCAGAGTGCGCCTGAGTATGGCGACCGGCAGGAGTGCAGCGGCGTTGAGGCCGATGATCCCTTCCGCGAAATAATCCACGGCCAGTCCGGTCACGAAGGCGATTATAAGTGTCCAGAAAACACTGACCCTGGTCGGGATGCAGAACACCATGATAGGCAGAATCGTGAGCATGATGTACGGCGTAAAGTGGAAATAGTTGCACAGAAGCATCTGTGCAATCACCAGCAATACGTATGTGAGTACGAACCTGTTCTTCATGCCTGTCATTGTTCATTGCGGCTTTCGATTTCAGCTATCTCTGCCGCCCTGGTGTTCTGGATTATGGTTACATATTTCAAGGCGCTGTGGTCCTGGAACAGCTTGACCTTAATCTCGTTGGTCGCCCCGTTGATAACCCTCGCATCTCCTGCGATACCGATCGGGATGTCAGGAGGGAAGATGGCCGAATAGCCGCTCGTATAGACCGTGTCGCCCGGATTGTACTTGTACTGCAGGGGGATTTCCTTCAATACGGCTCCGCTGGTGCTGATTCCGTCCCATGCGAGCGGTCCTACGGCTCCCGAACTGTCTATCCTGGCGCTGATGTTCACCTCCGTATTCATGAAGGAGATTGCATAGCAATAGTGCTTGCTTACGGCATCTACTATCCCTATAACACCGTCCGGCGTGATGATTCCGCAGTTCTGCACGACTCCGTCGTCGCTTCCCTTGTCGAGGATCAGATAGTTGTGCTGGCTGTTGGAACTGGACTTGATGATGGTAGCCGGAATATACCGGAAACCATTGTCAGCCATCTCCGGACGGAACATAGGATCGGACTCGTGCGCGGCCAGCTGGTAGGAGCGGACCAGGCTCTGCAACCTGTTGTTCTCAAGAGCCAGTTCGTCATTCTGCTTCCTCAGTGAGAAGTAGCCGTGGATGGATTGGGAGGTCCCCCAGGTCTTGGCCATCACCCCGTGAGAGATCCTGGCGAACCAGAGTCTCTGGAAACGGTTGTTGTTGGATAGCATAACGAGAGAGGCGACCTCCAGCAGAATGAAAATCGCGATACTGAAGATTCTTGAAACAACAGATCTCTCTTTCGGCATTACCTCATGAGGAATGAGTAGTTGGATGTCTTCTTGAGAGCGATGCAGGTTCCTCTTGCAACTGCCCTCAGCGGATCTTCTGCAACATGGAACTGGATGTTGACCTTTTCAGTGAGCCTCTTAGCCAGACCCCTGAGCAGGGCACCGCCACCGGAAAGGAATATTCCGTTTTCTACGATGTCGGAATAAAGCTCCGGAGGAGTCAGTTCGAGTACGTGGAGTATGGAGGCTTCCAGTTTGGCAACTGACTTGTCCAGGCAGTGTGCGATCTCCTGGTAAGTTACGGTAGCCTCCACAGGATGCGCCGTCATGAGGTTAGGTCCGTTCACGACGAAAGGCTCCGGTTCTTCATCCAGGTCAGGGATTACGGCTCCGACGGCAATCTTGATTTTCTCTGCGGTGGTCTCACCTATCTTGATGTTGTGCTGCTGGCGCATGTAGTACTGGATGTCGCTGTTGAACACGTCACCTGCTGTGTTCACGCTTTCCTGTTCCACGATGCCTCCCAGGGAGATGACTGCGATCTCGGCGGTACCGCCACCGATGTCCACTACCATGTTGCCCTTAGGAGCCTCGACGTCGAGACCGATACCCAGGGCGGCTGCCATAGGCTCGTAAATCAGGTAAACGTCACGTCCTCCTGCATGCTCGCAAGAGTCGCGGACGGCCCTGATCTCGACCTGTGTCGATCCGGAAGGGATACCGACGACGATCTTCAGGCTCGGGGAGAAGAGAGTCTTCTTCTTGTTGTTCACCTGCTTGATGAAGCCCTTGATCATCATCTCCGCGGCATTGAAGTCGGCGATGACTCCGTTCCTCAGCGGGCGGATGGTCTTTATCCCCGGATTTGTGTGCTCGTGCATCAGTTTTGCCTGCTGGCCGATGGCGATGCACTTCTGGGTATTGTTGTCGATTGCCACTATGCTCGGCTCGTCCAACACTATGGCGTCATTCCTGAAGATGACGGTGTTGGCGGTACCGAGGTCCATTGCTATTTCCTGAGTAAGAAATGAAACTGCCATATTTTTAGTAATGTCTATTATACAAGTTGTAAATATACAAAAAAACTTATATTTGTAAGGAATAAATGATGAAAGGAAACAAAATATTAATCATTATGGCCGCCGGGAGCGGGACCAGGATGGGGTCCGGACTGCCCAAGCAGTTCCTCTCGCTCGGGGGTATTCCGATACTCCGGAGGACTATGGAGACCTTCATCGCAGCCGTCCCCGGAATCCAGGTGGTCACAGTACTTCCTGACGACTATCTTTCTTTTTGGAAGGAGTATTGCCTTTCTGCGGACTTCACCTATCCCCAAATCCTTGTGCCCGGAGGGTTTACGCGCTTTCATTCCGTAAGGAATGCCCTCGCGAAGGTTCCTGACGGTGCAATAGTGGCAATCCACGACGGAGTGCGTCCCCTGATAACCCGCGACCTCGTACGGAAAATGTTCTCGGAGATGGAGGAGCGGAACCTTGAGGGCTTGATCCCGGTCGTGCCTTCGGTGGACACCCTGAAGGTCCTGGACCATGTCCCGGGTCCTGATGGAGACACCTTGGTTTCCCTTGAAGGAGAGGAAGTTGACAGGTCCCGGATCTTTGCTGCCCAGACGCCCCAGATGTTCCGTTCAGAGTCCATCAGGGAGGCATATTCACTGCCTTTCGACACTGCTTTCACGGACGATGCTTCGGTTGCCCGGAAAAAAGGAATACCTCTCTCGTTCTGTTACGGAGAGAGGTATAACTTCAAGGTCACATGTCCCGAGGATCTCGCCCTCGCGGAACTGATAGTTTCGTCTACTTCTCGTTAGTTTCTTGGTAGCTGGTGTTCTTGTAGTCCTTTACCCAGACCTGGCGTTCGATGGCCTGGTCGAGGGAGATCATGGTCTCGGTGGACTGTATGTAAGGAATCTTCTGCATCGTATTCAGAAGTATCTCCATAAGGTGGTCGTTGTCAAAGCAGTAAACCTTGACAAGCAGGGCCGCTTTACCGGTCACGAAATGGCATTCGACGATTTCTGCGATTTTTTTCAGGTTAGAAACGACTTCCGGGTACTTGTTTGCTTCGGAAAGGGTGACGCTAATGAAAGCGCAGACATTGAGACCCAGGGCCTGGGGCTTGACCATAAGTCTGGAGCCGGAAATCACTCCGTTGGCTTCCAGTCTCTTGACCCTTTGATGGATGGCAGCTCCGGAGACACCGCATTCACGTGCGATCTCGAGGAAAGGCATCCTTGCGTTGTTGATCAGGAATGACAGGATTTTCTGGTCGATCTGATCGATGTGATAAGTAGCCATACTTACGATTTATAACTTAATGGCCGCTAATTTAAGAAAATATTATTTAAAATCAAGATTTCTTGAAACGACGGCGGCCTTTTTCAGTTGGTTTTGAATTGTCAATTATCTGCATGCACGCTTCCTCGGTCAGAGTTGCAGGATCGGTACCTTTCGGGATCCTGTAGTTGGCTCCCGCGTGCTTGATGTAAGTTCCGTACCGTCCGTTGACCACCTGTATGTCGCTTGCCTTGTATTCGGCGATGACTGCATTGAGGGATACCTTGCTGACCATGTCCTCGATGATCTTCCCGCATTCTTCCAAGGTAACCTTGAGAGGGTCTTTCGAGCGAGGCAGCGAGATGTTCTTGTCACCGTATTTTAGGTAATTCCCGTAAGGTCCCTTCATGGCGACCACCTTGATGCCGTTGTAAACGCCGATGGTCCTCGGGAGCCCGAAAAGCTTCAGGGCTTCCTCCAGGGTGATGCTTTCGATCAGCTGTCCCTTGCCGAGGGAGGCGTACTGCACGCCTTCGCCTTCACCCTTCTGGATGAACGGGCCGAACTTTCCGAACTTCGCCACGATCTTGTTGCCTTCGGCATCGGTACCGAGTTCCCGTGATACGTGGCTGAAGTTGCCGTCATGAAGCACTTCGTCCACCTTCTTGTGGAACGGGGAGTAGAATTCACCGATCACGTCGTTCCATACAAGCTCGCCGTCGGCGATCTTGTCGAAGTCCTTCTCGACGTTTGCCGTGAAGTCGTAATCCATGATGTCGGTGAAGTTCTTCTCAAGATAGTCGGACACTATCATTCCGATCTCCTGAGGAAGCAGCTTGCTCCTTTCCGCACCGATTGTCTCCACCCTGGTCTTCTCCGTGACAGTGCCGTTCTTGAGCTCAAGGTCCATGACGGATACCTTCGAACCTTCCTTGTCGCCCTTGACGATGTACCCGCGGCCTGTGGTCAGGGTTGCGATGGTAGGTGCGTAAGTGGAAGGACGTCCGATGCCGAGTTCCTCAAGTTTCTTCACCAGGGTTGCTTCCGAATATCTCGGAGGAGCGGCCGTGAATTTGCACTCCGCCGTCATCCCCTTGGAAGTCAGGACTGTACCATTGTCGAGATCCGGGAGTACGATATCGTCTTCGGTGGTTTCCTGATCGTCGGTGCCCTCCATGTACAGTTTAAGGAAGCCGTCGAACAGGACCTGGGTCGCCTGCACGTTGAATTTTTCGCTGCGCTTGTCGCAGGATATCTTCATCGTGGTGTTCAGGACCTTGGCGTCTGCCATCTGGGAGGCTACGGTCCTCTTCCATATCAGGTTGTAGAGCTTCTTCTCCTGCGCGGTGCCCTCGATGTCGGTATTCTCGATGTATGTCGGGCGGATGGCTTCATGGGCCTCCTGCGCTCCCTTGCTGTGGGTCTTGAACTGGCGAGTCTTTGAATATTCCTCACCGAAGTTGTCGCAGATGAATCTCTTTGCCGTGCCTATTGCGAGGCTCGAGAGATTCGTGGAGTCGGTTCTCATGTAGGTGATCAAACCTCTTTCATACAGGGCCTGAGCCGTCCTCATGGTGACGCTTACCGGCAGATGGAGCTTCCTGGCCGCCTCCTGCTGGAGCGTTGAGGTGGTGAAAGGAGCCGCAGGGAACCGGACAGCTTCCTTCTTCTCGACGTCGGATATCTCGAAATGCGCCCCGATGCAGTCCTGCAGGAAAGCACGCGCCTCTTCGATGGTCTTGAACCTGGTGTCCAGGGTGGCCTTGACTTTCACCGATTCAGGGAATCCTTCAGGATTGAATATCGCATCCACCTTGTAGAAAGCCTCGTTGTGGAATTCCATGATTTCCTTTTCCCGCTCTACTACGAGACGGAGTGCGACACTCTGCACGCGTCCGGCCGAGAGCCTCGGCTGGATCTTTCTCCAGAGTACCGGAGAAAGCTCGAAACCCACGAGCCTGTCCAGGACTCTCCTGGCCTGCTGGGCGTTGACAAGGTTCATGTCGATGGGTCTTGGATTCCTGACGGCATTCAGGATTGCATCCTTCGTTATTTCATGGAATACTATTCTTTGGGTATTCTCCGGTTTCAGGCCAAGGGTCTCGAACAGATGCCAGGAGATTGCTTCTCCTTCACGGTCTTCATCGGATGCGAGCCAAACCGTCTTGGATGCTTCAGCTGCCTTCTTCAATTCCGATACGACCCTCTTCTTGTCTGCTGGGATTACATATTCCGGAGCGAAATTCTTGTCGACATCCACGCTGAGCTTCTTGTCCTGCAGATCCCTGATGTGTCCGAAGCTGGATTTCACTACATAATCGTTGCCAAGGAACTTCTGGATCGTCTTGGCTTTTGCCGGAGACTCGACTATTACAAGATTGTCTGCCATAATCAATTGTTTTGAAAGTTATTCATAGATAGTTTCGTTTTTCAAACTGCAAAGTAAACCACAAACGAGGCAATTTTCCAAATTTTGTTATAAATTTGTCTTTATTATGACCGAAGAGACACAAAAGAAAATTTCCAAGTGGTTCTGGAGAATCATAACGTTTCCGGTACTGCTTCTCATATTCATGATCCTGTTGGTCTGGGCCTTCGCTGACATCCCTTCTTTCAAGGAGTTGGAGAACCCGGAGAGCAAGCTTGCGACGCAGATCATCGCAGAGGGCGGAGAGGTACTCACTACATTCCATATAGAGAACAGGACGTACGTCACTTATGAGGAACTGTCCCCCAATGTAGTCCATGCTGCCATCGCGACCGAGGATGCCCGCTTCTACAGACATTCCGGCATCGACTTCAAGGGTCTTGCCAGGGTACTCTTCAAGACCATACTGATGCGCAACTCCAGCCAGGGAGGAGGAAGTACTATCACCCAGCAGCTCGCAAAGACCTTGTATCCCCGTTCGGAAGCCCACAGCAAGATACCTGGTGCATACCAGGTCAAGATGGTGTGGATCAAGCTCAAGGAGTGGATAACGGCCGTGAAGCTCGAGAAGAACTACACCAAGGATGAGATAATGACGATGTATCTCAACTCCATATTCTTCGGCAGCAATGCCTATGGCATAAGGTCGGCTTCCGAGACATTCTTCGCCAAGCAGCCGTCCGAGTTGACAATCGAAGAAGCTGCCACGCTCATCGGAATGGCCAACAAGCCTACCCGTTACAATCCTGCCCTTAATCCGGACAAGTCCCTGGCCAGGAGGAACTTCGTGATCGGGCAGATGGAGAAGGCCGGATACATCGACAAGCACCAGAGGGACTCCATCAGGGAGATTCCGATCGAGCTTTCATACCAGGTCCTTGACCACAACGCCGGCCACGCCCCATATTTCAGGGATATGATCCGCCGTGTGATGACGGCCAAGAAGCCTCACCGTTCGGACTACAACCAGCGCGAGGACTTCACCGTCGATTCCCTTGCGTGGGCCAACAGCGAGCTGTTCGGATGGATAGAGAAGAACCGCAAGGCGGACGGGTCCCAGTACGACCTCGACCGCGACGGACTCCGGATATATACCACCATCAACTACAAGATGCAGCAGTATGCGGAGGAAGCAGTCGCCGAGAGGATCAAGGCTCTCCAGAAGGACTTCGATAGGGAGCTGCGCTACAAGAGGAATCCACCGTTCGCCAACGACATCGACCAGCCGACCCGCGAAAAGCTGATGAACCAGGCGCGCAAATGGAGCGACCGCTGGCGCATGCTCAAGAAGTCCGGCTTGACGGAGGCGCAGATACTCAAGACTTTCTCGGAGCCGGAGAAGATGCGTGTCTTCGCGTATAACAACAAGGGATATATCGACACTACGATGACCCCGGACGATTCCATACGATACTACAAGTCCCTGCTCAGGACCTCCTTCGTGGCTATGGAGCCGGGTACGGGGCGTGTAAAGGCATATGTAGGAGGCCCTAACTACAGGTACTTCAAGTACGACAACGTCCGTCAGGGAAAGCGCCAGGTAGGATCCACCATCAAACCATTCCTGTACACTCTTGCGATGCAGGAAGGAATGAATCCTTGCACCCAGGTGGTCAACCTCCCTCAGACGTTCGTCACGCCGAGCGGCACATGGACTCCGCGCAGTACGGACAGCGAAAGGTGGATAGGAGCCACGGTGAGCCTCAAGTGGGGTATCACCAACTCCTCCAACAACATATCCGCCTACCTTATGAAGCAGTTCGGACCGCACGCCATGGTAGCGATGATGCGCCGCATGGGTATAATGAGCCATGTGGATGCCGTCCCGGCTCTCTGCGTCGGTCCTGCCGACATCGCCTTGTGGGATATGGTTGCGGCATACAATACGTTCCCTTCCAAGGGTGTTTTCATCGAGCCTCTGTTCGTGACCAGGATCGAAGACTCCCAGGGCAACGTCCTGTCCGAGTTCTCGAACCGCAAGACTGAAGCCATCAGCGATGCGACTGCGTACCTGATGGTGAACCTGATGAAGGGAGTCGTAGAGGAAGGTACCGCGCAAAGGCTTCGCAGCAGGTACAACCTCACGGGAGAGATGGCAGGGAAGACAGGTACCACCAACGACAACTCCGATGGATGGTTCATCGGATATACCCCTACAATCGTCGCAGGCTGCTGGACCGGCTGCGAGGACCGTCAGGTCCACTTCCAGTCCACCGCTCTCGGTCAGGGAGCCAACGCATCGCTTCCAACCTGGGCTATCTTCATGAAGAAAGTCTGGGCTGACGGAACCCTCGGTGTGACCAGGGACGACAAGTTCAGCGCTCCGGCCGGCATGGAAGGCAGCGACGGATGCGACGGCGGAGGCGACGGCGGAGCATCGGTCTCCGTCGCACAGGAAAGGATTGAAGATTACTATTTTGAATAAGCTACGTTATGGGCAAGTACAGTAAGATTGCTGTGATATACGGAAGCGATTCCTCCGAATGGGAGGTATCCTGCCAAAGCGGGGAATTTACTGCTTCCAGGATCGACGGGACGGAGTACGATGTCTATGAGATTTTCGCCCGTTTCGGCAAATGGCAACTCGTGGCGATGAAGAAGAGGGATGCCATGAGGATTGCTTTCCCTGAAGGATCAAGGCCGGAAATCGACAAGACCGACTTCTCGGTGAAGGTTCTGGGCGAGAAAGTCAGATTTGATTTCGCTTTCATCATGCAGCACGGGACTCCTGGAGAGAGCGGCTTGCTGCAAGGTTATCTCGAGATGCTCGGCATCCCGTTCAGCACCTGCAGCGCCTTCGTTTCGACCGTGGTTTTCGACAAGTTCGCTTGCAAGAGCTACCTTCGTGACGAAGACTTCGTGAAAACGGCTCCGGACGTATTCGTACGCAAGGGGATGGATATGGAAGCCGTTACCGCAAAGATAGTTTCCAAACTCAAATTCCCAGTATTCGTAAAACCGACCGACGCCGGGTCCAGTTTCGGCATAACCAAGGTCAAGACGCCGGAGGATTTACCTGAAGCCATCCGCTTCGCATTCTCCGAAGGCCAGATGGTGATCGTAGAGCAAGGTCTTGTCGGTCGCGAGCTCACCTGCGCCGCATATACCGATTCCGAAGGTGTCAAGGCCCTTCCTGTTATCGAGATAGTCACGGAGAACGAATATTTCGACTACGATGCCAAGTACAACGGTCACAGCCAGGAGATATGTCCGGCTCCGATAGAAGATGCCGTCAGGGACCATATCCAGGAAACCAGCAGGAAGATATATTCCCATCTGGGTTGTTCCGGAGTGGTCAGGATAGATTATATCCTTGCCGAAGACGGGCTGTACATGATTGAAGTGAATACGATACCCGGGATGACAAGTGCGTCCCTGGTGCCGAAGATGGTAAGGACTGCCGGGATAGACATGACGGACTTCCTTACCAGCATAATAGAGAATTCATAGTTTTGCTGTAACGGTTCAACCTTTCTTACCCTATGCTGCTGAAAGATTTCCTGAAAGAGGGAATATCGCGGCTTGAGCCGCTTTATCCGACCGCGGAGGCCAGGAACATCATGCTGATGCTGTGTGAATACAGAATCGGTACCAAGAGTTATACCCATATCGTCGAGCCTGAGACTGCGATCAAGGACAAGTTCCTCGAGCCGCTCAATGCCGACCTTGACAGGCTTGCCGCCGGAGAACCCGTCCAATATGTCATAGGTACGGCCGAGTTCTGCGGACTGGATTTCAAAGTCAACCCGGATGTCCTGATCCCCCGCCCTGAGACCGAGCTCCTTTGCCGCGAAGCCATAAAGATCGGATCCCGCATGAAGAGGATGCGCGGAGCTTACGGCAAGTCGGCGCGTCCCGTAAGGATACTCGACCTGTGCACCGGATCCGGATGCATAGCCTGGACCGTGGCGATGAATATTCCGGGAGCCGAAGTGATCGGCACCGATATTTCTGAGAAAGCCATAATGGTCGCGATGGGTCAGAACTTTGCAGCGAAGATGAAAGAGACCGGAGCCATGTCTCCACAGTTCGTCATCGCTGATGTCCTGGACACGGAGCAGCCGTTCAACCACGGAGAGTTCGACCTGATCCTGAGCAATCCTCCATATATAATGGAAAAGGAAAAGCCGCTGATGCGTACGAATGTCCTGAATTTCGAGCCTGCATCCGCCCTGTTCGTATCCGACGACGACCCGCTGGTGTTCTACCGGGCCATCGCCCGCTGGTCGATCCGTTTCCTTTCCCCTGAAGGGAAGGGTATCACCGAGATCAACGAAGCCCTTGACAAGGAGACTGAGAAGGTATTCAAGGAAGCCGGCTTCCAGAAGACAGATATAGTAAGCGACTTTTATGATAAAAACCGCTTTATCATATATTCGAAATAGGTCCTGCAGATGTCCTGAGGGCATGTTTTGGAACTTAGCCGTAGAATTTTTTGTTCTACGGCTTTTTTTGTGTCACTTTGTACCGTAAAGACCATAGAACGATGAAAAACTTCATTTCCACCAAGAGGAGCCTGGCGCCGGTGGCGCTCGCCCTCGCAATCATGGTTCCGTCGTTTGTCGGATGTGATTTCGACCAAGACGGAGCAGCCCCGCTACACAGAGACGGAAGCCTTGTCCCCGATGCCCAAGACGTTTCCATAACTCCGGAGAGCGTTGCCTCGATGCTTTCCCGATTGCCCCTGTCCATCACACAGGTGCGGGAAGTCCGGCAGGCTGTCGGCCGCTCGTCCGCTCATGGATACGATGAAGAATATCCCTTCAGCAATCTTGTCGACAATCCCGGCAGCGGTGTTGGGGACGAATGGCTTCAAACCAGGGTTCCGGAATATCCACAGCCTCTCCGGAGCCTCATTTCAGATTATTCCGGTGGTCTTTCCGAGACCAGGTCCTCAAGCTTCCTTGACGCATTGGCCGCCTCTGGCTTACAGATCTACTGGCCGTACTCCGAAGACTGGGACGGAACTTCGATACCGGTGATAACATACAGCTCCGAAGACCAGCGGCAGGAAGCGACAGCCTTCAGGAGGGAACGGCTCCGTGACGGATCCTGGACCGTATCCGAGATCACCGTGGATGAGGATTATGCCAAGGCTCATCCGGTGTGGGTCATCAACCGGAACGAAGACTCACGGTATCTCACCCCTCAGATGGCTGAGACGATGGGCCTGCTTCCGGAAGCCGATGCAACGAGGGCGAACACTGACTTCAAGACGTTGAGGCTGAAGACTTTCAAGGCACACCGCAACTATGACACCTGGCTCCAGGGAGGAAGCGAATTCTTCATCAAGTGCGGCAGCATCAAGGCTTTCACTGCAGATGTTGTGTCCGATCTGAAGCTTTACAGCCCACAGATTACGGATATGATGATCAATGTCAAGCGCAAGCAGGTAGGCGAGAACCTGACTTTCAACACCATCCTGGCCTCGGAGTGGTCACCCCAGCTTGATGAATGTGCGTTCCTTATGATAGAGGACGACGGAGGCAAGCGGACATCCTGGAAGGCGGAAGGTTCCGTCAAGATCAAGTCCAAGGCATATGGTTTCGAAGTGGAGTTCCCGATGAACAAGAATGACGACATCGTCTGGAGGGGGAAGCTGTCCCAGAATTACTTCACCAGGTACAGCGGCGTCGCCGGCAGGTTCGGAGACGTGTCCCTGACATTCACTTTCAATTAGGCATTATTTGTAAGTGTTATTTTTAATACCTATATTTGTATGCCGGAAGTATTCAGAGTGTTTGGGTTCACTTACTATTTCTTCAGCAGGGAGCATGAACCAATCCACGTCCACGTAGAAGGTGCTGAAGGATATGCGGTTTATGACCTCAGCGAAGGGTCCTTTATCCGCAGATATGCCAAAGGAATCAAGGCCGGAGACTTACGAAGGATAGAATCTGTACTTTTTGAGAATAGAGACGCTATTATTGAAACTTGGAAGAATTACTTTAATAACAGGAGATATGGAAATCCGGAAAATATGGTTTGAAGACCGGTTCCTTTGCGGTGAAGATTCAAGCGGGACGATATATAAGCAGTCATTGCTTTGGTATCCCGAGCTGTCCGAAGCTACGGACGAGCAACGGAATGACTACAGGAAGGGTTTCGAAGGTTTTCACTGGCCAGCATTGGGAGTTGATGTCAGTTTTGAGAGTTTCGGATATGAAGACGCCATCCCTTCTCCTTTACAGTTGTTCTTTATGGAGCACAAGGAAATCAATATCTCTGGTTTCGGGCGTTTTTCAGGAATCAATCCTACCTTGATCCGTGACTATGTGAATGGTTTCAAGAAACCTTCCCAAAAGAGGATACAGGAGATACAGGACTCCATCAAGGCACTTGGTGCCCTCTATTCAAAAGTAGATTTCCTCGGTGAGGGGAGCGATTAGAATTGTCAATCCCAGTTCTCGTGTCCGGTGCCTTCGTGGTCTCCGCTAGCGGAGTCCCTGACGGTGACCTGGCAGAAAGCATATTTCCCGGCGCAACTTGCTGTGACGGTGGCCTTTCCCTGCCTCAGGGCTTTAAGGCCGCCGTTTTCGTCTACCGAAACTACGTCAGGAGCGGAGGATGTCCAGCTGACCACATTGTCCGTCGCGTCGGAAGGGTTGACTCTTGCTGTAAGGATTGCTGAATCTCCCTTCTTGAGGGTTATTTCCGTCTTGTCGAGAGCCACGCTCTCGGTAGGTACGATGACTTTGACGATACATGATGCCGATTTGCCGTCGCAGGTCGCGTTTATAGTGGCCTGTCCGGCCTGAAGGGCCGATACAGAGCCATTGTTGTCCACAGAGACGGTGCCCGGTGCAGTGGAGGACCAGGTTACAGTCTGCTCGGTGGCGTTGGCCGGCTTGACCGTAGCCGTCAATGCCGCACTGCTACCAAGGAGCAGGTCAAGGTAATCCGGATTGATTTCCAGAGCGGTCACGGGTACGGTTTTCTCGCCGCAGGAAACGAAGATGGCTGCAGCCGATACTGCGAGCAGGAAGAGACGGTATAATTTATGCTTCATGTCAATCATCTTTCAAAGATATTAAAAAAACAGTACCTTTGAAAAGTAAAGGAGGTCAGAATATGAAAAGGGAAGAAGAATTCAAGACAGTTGCCGAATTCAACGATGCTCTCAGCGCCCAGATTACAGTGGGAATGCTGAGGGAGAACGGGATTCCTGCGGCTGTGTTCGGAGCAGATTCTACATATCTGTCCCTGAATTATGTCAATCCCGTCCAGGTCAAGGTCAATGCCTCTGACTATGAAACGGCTTTGAAGCTCATTGAGCAGACCGAGGAATCAACTGAGGAAACTACTGAAGGTTAATGTGTTCCGCAGCTGCCTCAAGGGCTGAATAGAAATCTTCGCCGAATATGGCGGAAAGTGGTTCGCGAAGGAATTCATATACTCTGATTCCTTCGCGTTTTCCTTTTTCATAAGCATCCTTGCATAGGCCCCAGCGATGCAGGTTCAAAGCAAGTCCTCCGTCAGAAAGCTTGGTCACCCGTATCGGATACAGCCAGCAGGACTTCGGCTTCCGGAACTTGACGGTACCGGCGAAGAAACACTTCTCGATGGCGCAGAAGCAGTTCCCGTCCCTGTCGAAAGTGGTGTAGGCGCATTCCCCGGAGCCATCCACGGTCGGAGTGACGAGGTCGTTGTCCCTGTCTATGGAGAAGAAACCTTCTTTTGCCACCTGCGCCAGTCCCTGCGGGCGCATAAGTTTAGAATATTCAGGATAATTCACTTCGAGGTCCTGGAGCTCATCCTCTTCCAGCGGAGCTCCGCTGTCGCCGATGATGCAGCATATTCCCTTGCACTTCGCATAGTCACAGGCGAAATACTCGGTAACCACTTCTTCCGATACCAGGATATTTCCGATCTGGATGATAGTCCCGAACTTATTGTTGTTTGACGACATATTCTATCTTCATTCCTTCGGCGAGTACGCCGAAAATATGCTTTACGTTGTCTGCCGTGACACTGCCGATGCGTTTCTGGTAGTCGGTCAGGACGTCCTTTCCACCGGAATAGCGCAACATGACTGCATCCAGATATGAATCCGGATCGGAAAGATAAAGGGAATACACATTCGAAAGCAGAGCCTTGCTTGCCTTCAGGTCATCGGCAGCGATAGGGTTGGAAAGCACGTCATCGATCACTTTCCTGGCAGCTACCATGGCTCTCTTCGGGTGGTCCGCACCACCTGCGATGCCACACGGCAGCCCATGGTCCGGCACCGGAATGCAAGTGAATATGAGTTCCAGGCTTTCCTGCGGGAATATCTTGAAGCTGTCTGCCATATCCACGCTGAAGCCCTGTTCGGCCATGGCACCGCTCAGCTTCCTGTACAAAGACTGGCCGGCTATCTTGAAAGCCATGTAGTTCTCGGTGGTGAAAGGCTCTGCACAAGCCATCGCTATACTGACGCTGACCGGCTCTCCGGCCGCAGAATATGCATTGGACCCTTTCCGGAACTTGTAGGAGACAGGAACCCTGATAGCGTTGGTCTTGCTGACCCGGAACCCGCCGATGATGCCTGCCAGGTATTTCTGGACGTTCTGAGCCGGCAGTTCACCTACCAGCACGATCACTCCGTCGTTGCACCTGAGGAACTGCTTGGCGAAATAAGCATCTGCATCCGACTGGGTCCTTTCGGTCAGTCCCGAAGGAGTCTTGACGCTTGAATACCCGTATTCCGGATACATCAGGCTGTCCAGATAGGCCGGAGGCAGGGATGCCAGGGTGCTCCTGCGGTATTCCTCGAAGGCATTCCTGTTCAGTTTCCTGTTGTTGGCGATGGAGAGCAATGCCTTGAATATCAGGACGTACCTTCCGGAAGGAGCCGAACCGGATATCTTCATATCCGAGACAGATACCTTGTTTTCCATACGTATCCCGTTGGCCTTCAAAACCTTCTGGAAATCGCTTCCGCTTAGTCCAGCCACGTCGTACAAGGAAAGCATATCCGAAAAGAAGGCTCCTTCTCCACGCGGCAGGTCACGGACGTTGGAATACCCACCCTTGATCATCATCGAGTAGCTGAAAGAACCTCCGGTCTTCATCTGCTTGTAGATCACCTTCATCCCGTTGGCGAAAGTCCACATTTCCCCTCCCGAAACCGGTTCTGTGCTTACGCTCTTGAGCTTCGACTTATTCTTTCCTTCCCAGAACCCGGTGGTGTCGGCGGTGCTGACCGTCCACTGGTACGCAGGTTTCTCCAGCATTGAGACTCCGTCCCAGGTGGTCTTGAACACCATTTCGTACTCCCAGTCATCATAGTCGGCTTCCGGGCCTTTCCATTCCACCGAAGCGTTGTCCATGTCGCCTAGTAGGGCGGCCGCATAGTTGTTGAACAACTCGCGCTCCGCAGATTCCGACATATTCCTGGAGGAGAAGAACCTTGCCTTCTCCTGGCGGGAGGACAGGTCTCCTCCGTAGAGGTATGAAGCTATGCACTGGCGCACCAGTCCGCCGTTGTCCTGAGGCTTTGAAAGCAAGCTCAGGACCGAAGCCCTGGCCGTCCTGTATTCTTCCGTCCCGACTCCTTTCGATCCCAGGTCGGAAAGGGTGGAAGAAATGGCCATGGTAGCAGGAATCACCTGGCCTTCAGGTACTTCCACAGTAATCTTGAATAACTCGTCTCCGGGGCCTTCGGCACTTCCCCTATGGCAGACCCCCATGCGGGAGGCAGGGATGTCACGGGATACGAGGGATTCTCCCAAACGGCCTTTGACTATTTCCTTGAGTTCCCTGGCGAAGAGTTCCGATATGAAAGGTTGTATGGTGTTCATCTCGGCGTCGGGAGTTCTCGGGGAGCGGAAACTCACGCTGACTCCAGGCCTTGTGGACTGGATGAAGGAATACCCGGTTCCTTCCGCAGGTTTCCAGACATATCCTGGTTTTGAATATGAAGTCGTGCGCGCGGGAACCATCAGCGAGAACACGTCGAACTTCTCGATAATCTTCGCCGGGGTGATGTCGCCGGCGATGATGATGGCGTGTTCCTTCGGCTGCGCGGCTATCAGGTCGAACATCATCAGGATGGTGGTGTCCGATGCTTCCTGGTCGAATACCGGAACGTTGTCGAACCGGAAGATGGTGGCGTCTCCTTCATATGAAATGTATCCCTCGGGACGGCATCCGATGCCTTTCCGCGAGAGGAACCTGTATGGGATGGTCTTGTTGAAATGGGGCAGGTTCGCAAGCTCTTTCCGTGCCGCGAGGGTATCTGCGGAGCCCTTCCTAACGAGGGCGAAATCCGCTACTCCTTTCATGGCGGAATCAGTCACCAGATAGTATGAAATGCCGTTTTGGAGCTTGCCTGTGATGATGGCCGCATCCTTCTTCAAGGAGGGCAGGTTCTGCGCTGGCATCATTATTGAAAAGCCAAGCAGTACAAGACAAGACAATGATTTTAAAAAACTACACATCTGACTAACCTCCTCTTTGGGCAAAATTACAAATTTTTATTACATTTGTCCCCGTTGCACTTTTAAGAAAACTATAAACATAAATCCATAAACGATGAAAAAGGTTATTCTCGCCATTGCGGCAATGGTTTTGACCGCCGGCATGATTTCGGCTCAGGACATGGCTCAGGCAACTGAACTCTACAACAATGGAGCCAACGCAATTTCAGAAAAGAACTGGACTGCAGCTTTGGATTACTTCCAGAAGGCCCTCGAGATGGGACAGACCATCGGCGAAGAGGCTAATGAAATCGTCACGAACTGCAAGAACGCCATCCCAAGCGTTTGCCTGCAGATCGCCCAGGATTTGATTGAATCAGACAAGCTCGATGAAGCCGAGGCCAAGCTCGCAGACGTCGTCAAGGTAGCAACTGAATATGGCAACGAAGAAGTGGCCGAGAAGGCAAAATCCCTCGTTCCTGCAATGTGGCTCCAGAAGGGAGCAGAAGCATTGAAGGTCAAGGATTTCGCAACCGCAGCTCCTGCACTTGCCAAGTCTCTGGCAGCTGATCCGGCCAATGGAAAGACCGCCCTCTATCTGGGACAGGCTCTCTCCAAGCTCGGAAAGGTAGACGAAGCTCTCGAGGCTTTCAACAAGGCAGCTGAAAACGGTGAGGCTGATGCAGCCAAGGCTCAGTGCGGGAACATGTTCCTGTCAAAGGCCAGCACACTCCTCAAGGGTGGCAAATATGCCGATGCCATCAAGGCAGCAGAGCAGGCTAATTCCTATGTTGAGAATGCAAAGGCTTTCCTGGTAATCGGCCAGGCATCCCAGAAGCTCGGCAAGAACGCAGCAGCGATCTCCAACTTCGAGAAGTATCTCCAGCTCATGCCGGAGGCTTCCAATGCGAATACCATCAACTTCACCCTCGGTGCTCTCTACCAGGGCGCGAAGAACAACGCAAAGGCTGTCGAATACTACAAGAAGGTCGTCAACGACCCGAAGTTCGGAGCTCAGGCCAAGCAGCTTATCGCTTCGCTTAGCAAATAATGAAAGACCTTGAACTTCTTGCTCCGGCAAGAAACGCCGACATCGGCATCGCAGCTATCGACTGCGGTGCCGATGCTGTGTATATAGCCGGGCCGGAGTTCGGGGCCAGGAAGGCAGCGGGCAATTCCATCGAGGATATCCGCCGCCTTTGCGGATATGCACACCGTTTCGGGGTGCGCATATTCCTTACATTGAACACTATCCTTTACGACAATGAGCTGGAGGCGGCCAGGAGGCTCCTGAAGGAAGCCGAAGAGGCCGGGGTGGACGCGATAATTGCCCAGGATCCGGCTGTATGGAAGATGACTTCCCTTCCGGTGCACGCATCGACCCAATGTGCCATAAGGACTCCGGAAGCGGCCCGTTTCTACGAATCCCTGGGTTCTTCCCGACTTGTCATGGAGAGACAGATGTCCCTGGATCGGATCAGGGAGATCCGGGAGGCTACAAGCTGCGAGCTGGAGTTCTTCGTCCACGGTGCGCTCTGCGTCTGTTACAGCGGACAGTGCTACATGTCCGAGAGGATTGAAAGGAGGAGCGCCAACAGGGGTGAATGCATCCAGGCCTGCAGGTCGCTCTACGACCTCGTGGACGGGAACGGAAAGGTCCTGGTCAAGGACAAGGCCCTGCTGTCGCTGAGGGATTACAACCTTCGCAGCTATCTGGCAGACCTAGCAGAAGCTGGAATATGTTCATTCAAGATCGAGGGCCGGCTTAAGGGCGTTTCCTACGTCAGGAACGTCGTCAGGGCATATTCGATCGCCCTTGACAACCTCGTTGCGAAGCATCCTGGATACTACCGCAGGACTTCGTTCGGGCGCTCGACGGGAGGCTTCTCTCCGGATCTGGACAAGACTTTCAACCGGACATATACCAAGCTTTACATCGATGGATCCCGTGGGAAATGGTCTTCTATGGACGCTCCGAAGTCCGTGGGCGAAGAGATAGGGACCGTCGTATCTATCGACAGGACACCGGGGAGACTGTCCGCCGGAGACGGCCAGATGGAGGTGATCGTAAAGTCAGACAATCCTGCTGTCTGCCTCCGCAACGGCGATGGGTTTTCGTTCATTTCTAAAGACCACAACGAGATCGTGGGATTCCGGGGAGATGTGTGCAGGGGTGTCCGTATAGCTTGCAGGAACGTACCGGAACTGTATGTCGGAGCGCGCTTGTTCCGTAACCTTGACAGCGCATTCGAAAAAGAACTTGAGTCCAACCTGCCCGTCCGGCAGATTCCGGTCTCGCTGGAGATTTCCGTTCGCTCGGCTGATGACCGGTTCGTGCTCGAGGTAAGGGCTTTGAGCCAGGACGGAAGGGAGGTCCGCTTCGTACATGATGGCGGAACCACTCTCGCTTCCAATCCTTTCCGTATGCGGGACATGTTCTATTCCCAGCTCGGGAAAGTTACCGGGATGTATTCATTCACGCTTCAAGGGCTCCATGCGGAGTCTCTGGGCGGAAAGATGCCGTTCCTTCCGGTCTCCTCTATCAACGCCATCCGCAGGGAATGTGCCGCCAAGCTGGACGGAATGCCTCTGCGGGCGATTCCGCTTTATTCTGCGGAGGCTTCAGGGAGTTCCGCCGTACTTCCGGATTCTGGAGGACAGGTAACCTACAAGTCCAATGTGGCGAATGAGGTGACGAAAAAGATCTACCGGGACTGCGGCGCCACGGACGTGGAGAGGGCGTACGAAATCACCCACCGGCATGATGTTGAACTGATGCGTACCAAGTATTGCATCCGTTATGAACTTGGAATGTGCCCGGTCCACCAGAACGCTGCTCCTCCGGAGCGCCTTTACCTTCTCAACAACGGCAAGCGCTACTCACTGGGCTTCGACTGCGCCCGCTGTGAGATGACCGTGTTATGATTTGACCTGGGATCTGTACGAAAGTCCAGGGTAAACGCGGTACAGGGCGGCTGCCTTGTCGTAGAAGACGACATAATATTCACCGGCAGCATAGAACATGCTTTCAGATTCGATGGTGAGCGGAATCTTCAGATTGCCGACATAGCGGCCATCCCAATCATAGACTACTAGCAGGTTCACTTTCTCCGGAGAGTTGCTGTTCGGGCTCATCGGGAAATAGACATAGGAATCGTCGCTTCCCATTCCCTGGGCGGTATAGGTACTCTTCATATTGTCGTTACGCCCATAGTTCTTGATAAGTTTGAATGATGCGTCGGCTGTCTGGTATTTGCTCCCGCCCTGGGTGATGCCATAGATATCCCGCTTTGCATTGTATGAAAGGCCTCCTATGCCGAGGGTCGTAGTGATGACGGAAGGTTTTCCCATTGCCGGTTTGGTCGAGATGGACGTCAGTTTCTGCGAAGCACCGGAACCATGGACGACCAGGACACGGCTGTTCTTTGAGTCGTACGTCATATCGTTGGCATGATGACCGTTGAAGGTCTCTGACACACCCTTGAACTCGAAAGGAGAGAGTGAATACTTATAGATTCGGACATCAGAGTCGTGTGTGCTGCTGTCCTCGTTCCCCTTCATGGTGAAATACACGAATTCCCCGTCGGAGGCAGCTCCCTGCGCAACTTTGAAATCACCCTCGCGCGGGCATATCCCCACTTCGACCGGAACGAGGTCGAACATCCTTCCCCGTGACAACAGACTGGCGATCAACTGCGGGTCCTCGCTGTCCTGGGTGTAGGAGAATGTATCGGGAATCTTGAATGTTCCTTCGGAACAATACTCGGGTTTGGTCATGATTTTCCCGCAGAGGAATTCCATTCCAAGAGTTGTCCATGCATTATCGGTGCCTACGATGAAGATTTTGTTGCCGGAAGCTTTTATAGAATACCCATGATGGAGATTCTCCTTTATCGGTTTGATTGCTTCAGCGTATTGCCTGCAGTCCCCTAGAATGATTTCTTTACTGTCATCTTGTCCAGGTGTCGTGGATAACGCAAGGGTAGCTCCGGTGGCTTTGCGGATATCTTCGATAAAAGCGGTGGCGTTGTTGTTCAACCCAGGCTGGACGAATACGCTGAAAGTAGATTTCCCGTTGGATGTGATTGTCAGGAAGCCATCTTCGATTGTTTCCTTGTTTTCCGTGGTTTCGTGGCAGCTTGCGGTAAGCCCAGTGAGCAAGAACAAGACAGCAAGGTGGTGGAAAGGTTTCATGGTATTGGTTAATTTGATTATATCAGTTCCCGGATGATTTCGTCCGAGGTGAAGAAATGGTCTTCCGGGATGCTTATTCGGGTCCCGTATTCTTCCAGGGCGCCTTCCTCCAGCAAGGTCCTGACTGTGGAAATATCTGACAATGAATATAATTCATCGACATCGATGCCTTCGTCCGTACGCAGCGGAAGCATGATTCTCTCGATCCGGATGTCTTCCGGAGACAGGACTTCTTCTTCCCTTGAATATGTGGCGAGCCTTCCGTCCTGACGGCGGCGCGGCAGAGTCTGGCTGTTCCATGACCTGATATTCCCGGAAGAAAGGGAATGGGCTCCGGGACCGAGGCCGATGTAAGGCACCCGTCTCCAGTAGGCACTGTTGTGGACGGCCTCATAGCCTGGTTTGGCGAAATTTGAAATCTCGTAATGGTGGTAGCCGGCGGCCTTCAGACGCGAGCATAGGATGTCATACTGCCTCCGGCAAAGATCTTCGCCGGCTTCGGAATACTCTCCTTTCACAACCAATTCTCCCAAGGCGCTACCTTCTTCGATGGAAAGCTGGTAGGCTGAAATATGTTCCGGCTCCAGAGCCAGGGTCTTTTCTATCGTCTGTATCCATGTCTCGTCCGGGAGCTGCGACAGGCCGAAAATCAGATCCACACTGATGTTTCCGATCCCTCCGGAACGCAGAAGTCCGAATGCCTCGACAGCCCTTGCTGCATCGTGCCGGCGGTTCATCCATTTGAGGATGCCGTCGTCGAAAGACTGGATGCCCATGCTGACGCGCGAGACCCCTAGCTGGACCAATCCCCGGACATACCCTTCGCCTTTTTCCACTATGTCTTCCGGGTTTACCTCGATGGTGAATTCCCCGAAAGGACTGTTGATATAGGATGAAACACCCCGTACCAAGCGGGATAATACATCAAGAGGCAGCACGCTTGGCGTGCCGCCTCCGATGTAAAGCGTATTTACCGGGGAAGGAGAGGATAACTCCTCTTTCCTTGACTCCGCTTCCTCCAGGACAGCGTCCACGAATGCTTCAGTGCTTCCACACTCCTTTTTCGGAGCGATCTCCGAATAGAAATCACAATAAGTGCAGAAGCTCCTGCAGAACGGTACGTGGATGTAGATCACGACTTAGCGGAGCAAGAGTTCCGTCTTGCCCAGGAAAGCCTTGGTCGTGTATGCCTCTACCGTGTAGATTCCAGGCTGGTAGGAAGGAATGTCGTTCAGGTAGATGCTCAGGTCCACTTCCTTGCCCTCGTAGTCAACCTCGCGGGATGCGGAGGCAACCATCGACTGGCCGTTGAAATTGAAGGAAGTCTGGTTGCTGTTGGTCAGCAGGATGCCCTCCGGGTCCTTGACTCTCAGGTAAACCCTGACCGGGCCCTTTGGAGCCAGGTCGTTTTCCACGAGGCTCAGGGATGCGAGGAGCCTTACCACACGGCTGCTGCGGTCGGTCACCTTGTCCGAAGAATTGTAAGCGGCTACGCTCAGGCCCCTGGACTTGATCACGGAACCGGTGGCTACCTTGCCGCTCAGGTTCTCCACCTGACCCTTGAGGTCGGCGTTCTCCGCCTTGCTCTCGGCAGCTTCCTTGCGGGCTGCCGCAGCATCGGCTGTCAGCTTGTGATTCAATGTGTTGAGGGAATCGATCTGGACGATGTAATTCTTCATTATGCTCCTGAGGGTACCGAGTTCCTTCTCGTACTGGCGCATCTTCGCACGGTTGGTGGCTTCTGTCTGCTGGATCCTTTCGATCAACTGGTTGACCTCCTCCCTGGAGGAATCAAGCTGGCTGTTGATCGAGTCATATTCGGAAGAAAGGCTGTCGTAGTCCCCCTTCAGGGCTATCATCTGCTGGGTGAGTTCCTCCTTCTCGGCATTCAGGTCGTTGACGAGGCTGGACTTGGTAGACCAGATGTAGGCAAGAGCGGCAGCCATGACGGCAGCGACTCCGACGAGAGCCCACATGACTGTCTTGAGGCTCTTGTTCTTCCTCTCTTGTTCTTCACGTTCGCGGCGCTCCGCGATAGGATCTATTTCTGCCATAATCCTGATAGTTTATGATTAACACACAAAAATAAAAAAAGTATTTCTTTTTACGTATATTTGTTACTACAGCAAAAATCGAACTACAATGAAATACCTCGTCCGTGCAATCAAATATTTCTTCTGGTTTTCTATCCTTTTCGCATTGATAATGGTGGCGCTGGTCCTTCTGGGAATAGCCGAAAGTTCTCCTGAACTGATGTTCCGCGACGGATGGAAATCAGTGGCTTACATAGCCGTCCTGTTCGGGGCTGTGGCTGCGTTCTATCCGAAATTCGGCTTCATCACCAAGGACGTGGTCATCCCGGGCGGATACTCCGATATCAGGGACGGCGTCGTGGAGGTGATGGAATCGAAGGGTTACAGGCTTGAAAGCGAAGAAGGCGAGGATATGACATTCCGCCTCCGCTCCAAGGTCAGCGCCATATTCAAGATGCTCGAAGACAGGATCACCCTCACCAGGACGGATGGGGGATTCGCCGCCGAGGGCCTGACCAAGGAAGTGGTCAGGATAGCCGGAGCCCTTGAATACAGGTTCCGGGACAGGTCACTTGACGGAGAATGACACCGGGTCGCCTGTAGCGGAATCTCCTGCCACCCAGAGCTGGAAGTCCCCGGGTTCGACAGAGTAATCATTTCCAGCTGTCCAGAAGGCGAGGTCCGCAACCGGAAGCGCGAACGTGACAGCCTTCGTTTCTCCAGCCTTCAGTTCCACCCTTTGGAATCCCTTGAGTTCCTTTACTGGCCTTACGACCGATCCGACCAGGTCGCGGACGTAGAGTTGGACAACTTCCGTCGCGTCATATTCCCCGGTATTCTTGAGATCCACGCTTACCCTAATGGTGTCCTTTGCCGAGTAGGAAGATTTGTCTATATCGAGGTTGGAATAATCGAATGTCGTGTAGCTCAAGCCGTAGCCGAACGGGAACAGAGGCCCGTACCCGCTGTCGAGATAGTATGAGGTGCATCCGAGGGATGTCTGGCCTGCCTTGAGAGGAATATCGTCGAGCAGGGTTTCGGTGCCGTTGTTGGGGCGGCCGGTGTTGAAGTGGTTGTAATACATCGGGGCCTGTCCGGCGGTCTTCAGGAAAGTGACCGGAGATTTGCCTGACGGGACAGCTTTTCCTTCAAGCAGTTCGGCGATAGCCTCACCTCCCATCGTGCCCGGATGGAACGAGTAAAGCATTGCGTCGCAGTTCTCAAGGTCCCTGCCTATGGTCAGTGGCCTTCCGGCCATCACGACCACGATGACCTTCTTGCAGCTTTGCTTGACGGCGGCGATCAGTTCGCTCTGGGCCCCCTGGAGATTTAGGTCGGAAAGACTGTGGGCTTCTCCGGAAAGGATGGCTTCCTCCCCGACGAACACGACTGCGGCATCGGCCCTGGCAGCCGCACTCCTTGCCCTTGCGACCAGAGCCGTACTCTTGTCCCTGGAATATTCGGTGCCCGGTTCGTAGATCACGTTGAAGTCCTTCTTCAATGCCTCCAGAGGAGTGACGGTGTGGGTTTCGTCACCATCGAAAGCCCAGGTTCCGAGCTGTTCGTACGGAGCGTCGGCCAAAGGTCCGGTCACGAGCAGGGTCCTGACATCCTTGAGAGGGAGGACTCCGTCGTTCTTTAGCAGGACGGCTCCTTCAATGGCGCTCTGCTTGGCTGCCTCGAGGTGTTCCGGGGCGTACAGAGTCTCCCCGGCGCGGGCCTCGTCGATGTAAGGGTTGTCGAACAGGCCGAGTTTGAATTTCAGGCGCAGGATGTTCCTGACGGCGTTGTCTACCTGTTTCTCGCTGATCTTCTTCTCCTTGACCAGCTCTTCTATGAAGGATATGTAGCCGTAGGACATCATATCCATGTCCACTCCGGCGTCCATGGCTTCTTCGGTGGCCTCCTTGAGGTCGCTGGCGAAGCCGTGTGCTATCATCTCGCCGGCAGAGTTCCAGTCCGTCACGACGATCCCTCCGAATCCCCACTCATCTCTCAGCACGTCCTTTACGAGCCATTTGTTACCGGTGGAAGGGATGCCGTCGTTGGCGTTGAAGGAAGTCATCAGGGTCATCGCTCCGGCATCGACACCAGCCTTGAAAGCAGGGAAATAGATATTCCTTAGCGAGCGTTCCGTGATTTCTGTGGTATTGTAGTCCCTTCCTCCTTCGGCTGCACCGTATCCGACAAAGTGCTTGATACAAGCAGCGACGGAGGTGGAATCTCCGTTCCCCTGGTATCCGCGCACCATTGCGGCTCCCATCATGGCATCAAGGTAAGGGTCCTCTCCGGAGCCTTCGGCAATCCTTCCCCAGCGAGGGTCGCGGGCGATGTCCAGCATAGGGGAGAATGTCCACCGGATTCCGTTGGCAGAGGCTTCTACAGCGGCTATGCGGGCTCCTTTTTCCACCAGTTCAGGGTCGAATGTCGCTGCCAGTCCAAGAGGTATCGGGAATATGGTCTTGAATCCGTGAATGACGTCCCTTGCTATGAGAAGCGGAATACCGAGGCGGCTCTTTTCAACAGCGATCCTTTGTATCCGGTTCAGCTCGGCCGGATCGGTGCAGTTGAGGATGCTTCCCACTTCACCTTTTTCCACGGCTTCAGCCAGCCATTCTCCTCCGGACAGCTGGTTCATCTGCCCGACTTTCTCGTGCAGGGTCATCTTAGAGATGAGCCTGTCGATCTTCTTTTCCGTATCGTCTTTGGCGGAGCAGCCGGCGACAGTCGCCAGGAAGGCTATCGCTACCAGGGAGTATATTGTCTTTTTCATATCCTTACAAACTCTTGGAGATCACCTCCAGTCTTTCTTTGTAATTGTGCTTCAAGAGAGCCACGGCATCATTGTAGCTCATGTTCTCGTCGCCGTTGATGATGCTTCCACCGTTCTGGGTGGCATCACCGGCTGGATTCCACATTTTGAAGTTCAGGTTTGCGGAGGCCTGCAGGGCCTTCTCGGTTTCATCGATGAAGGCCGGGATGGTCTGCAGTTTCGGAAGGACCTCGTTCCATCTCTTCCTTACGGCTTCCTTGAAAGCAGGGTCCTCGAACAATCTGGCATACCAGATCGCCTTGTCATTCAGCAGGCCGTACTTTGCCTGCGGGGAAGTCTTGTAGGACAGGACGCCCCAGTCGAAATCCCATACCGGCCCTGCGATCAGCTTGCCGCCTTCCCGGTTCATATGCATGAATACGCTTCCCGGGTTGCCCAGTTCGTGGTTCCCCATGACTTCGAATACTATCCAGTAGTCGATGAACGAGGCGACGTCCAGGTATTTGGTATATCCATTGGTGGCATTCGTGAAATTGCCACCATAAAGAACAGTAGCGGCCGTGCTGACATAGTTCTTGATATATGTCAGCTGCTGCTGGGAGAGTTCATCGCTGTCCGGGTATTTCACGCCGAAAGGTATCCCGTCCCCTCTCTGGTTGCATCGCCCGTGATAGTCTATCCACTGGATAGGGTTGTCGTAGTGGAAGTCACACTCCAGGAGGTATCCGTTCTCGCAAGGGACGCGGTCTTCGTCGGCGCGTACCTGCTCGACAAGCAGGTATGTACCCTGGTGGCTCCCGTTCAGCACCAGTTCTACGCTCTGGCCGTGAGGGGTCCAGTCCAGGTTTGACATCATGGAAGCAACCTTCATCGACACGACGTTGCGCATCAGGGTCCGGTCCATGAAGTTGGCCAGGAGTACCCATCTCTTGTGCTCTGGAAGACCGAATATGGATTGCTTCTTGTCCAGTTTGACCAAATATGGTTTCTTCGGCCACGTCCATGTCGTGTTCCCCCGTCCGCGAATACGGCAGCTCACCTCTTCCAGGTTATCTGTCTTGCCCATTCCGTTGATCTTGAATGTGGCTTCCACGTCGGTGGTCTTGGATGTGATGGATTTGTTCCCGGCGGTGTTGACATACACTATCGGAAGGCCGGAGTTGACAATCAGCTCGTCGCTGCCGGCAGATTCCGACATGACAGTGAATTGTTTCGACAGTATCAGGGAGCTTTCTCCCAGCTTCATGGCCAGGCAGACGCTCTTCTTGTAGATCGGGTTGGTGCCCTGGTCGGTGATGGTTGCCGTGTAGATACCTTCTCCTTCGGTCTTTATGATCCTTGTGATCTTGAAATCAGTCGGGACTCCCCCTCCCTGAAGCCTGAGCTCGATGTTGCATTCCGGGCTGTAGGCGTTGAAGTTGAAGGAATAATCCGGATCTTCCACCTGGAACCTTATCTCATCGCTTCCTCCGGCAGGCAGGACAACGGTCAGGTCCAGCGGCTTGATGGATTTGAATACGGCGGGTACTTCATCCCCTCCGTTCCCCCCGCAGGAAACCAGCAGGGGGGAGGCGGCGAGGACAACCATCAGTATTATCTGGGTAACCCGTTTCATCTATTTCTTCTGGAATACTCTCACGTAATCCACCTGCATGGTTGCGGGAAGCTTGCTTTCATCGACTCCGGCGTAACCGCCCCAGTCGCCGCCCCAGGCAAGGTTGAGAGTTATGTAGAATTTCTTGTTGAACGGCCAGGTGGATACGTTCCCGGCTCCATCGTTAGGGAAGTTCAGCAGAAGGACTCCGTCCACGTAGGTCTTGATGTAATTCGGAGTCCATTCAAGGGCATATGTATGGAAATCGTCTTCGGCTCCGGCGGTCTTGCGGGAAGCGGTCTTCTGGGTTCCCTTGACGTGGTTGTAGCTTTCGCAGTGGATCGACGATGAAGTGATGTTCGGGTCTACGCCCACTTCCTCCATGATGTCGATCTCTCCGCATTTAGGCCACCCCAGGCTCTGGTCGTCAGGCATCATCCAGAAGGCTGGCCATGTGCCCTTGCCCTTCGGGAGCTTGATGCTGGCTTCCATGTAGCCATATTCCCATGAAACACGTGTGTTCATCCTTGCGGAAATGACCTGCCCGTTATATTTCATCGCCCTTATATTCAGTGCTCCGTCCTGGCAGAAAGCAGTCTTGTTTCCGTCCAGTTCGCCGTTGGCGACATAGCGCTGGAGTTCGTTGTTGACGCGTCCTGGTGCCCAGTTCTCGAAACGCCACTTGGCAGCGTCCACTGAAGCATCGTTGAATTCATCCTGCCAGACAAGAGAGTAACCGTCAGGGACGTTGATGGCCTCAGCCTTCTTGTCCTGCTTGACTGTCACAGTCTTGCGTACCGTGCCGCAACGGAAGTTCAACGTTGTCTCTCGTTCCGCCCTGGTGAAGTTCTCCGCGATGGAGACCGTGACCACGGCGCTTCCTTTCAGGCCTCCGCTCGGAGAAACCGTGCACCAGTCCAAGGCATTAGAGCCCACGCCCCAGTCGCCTGTGGCGGTGACGTTGATGGTTGCCGTGGCGGCATCCGAAGAAACCGATATCTCGGTCTTGTCAAGGGTGATGTCATCCTTGGCCTGCTGCTGTTCTTCCCTTTCGCAGGAAGATGAAGAGAGGATCGCTGCCGCAGCAAGCAGCAGCAATCCACCCTTTATCATATCAATGAATCCTTTCATCATTTGTGTTCCTGGAGGCAGAAGTCGGAGATGACCACCGTGGTGCCGGCGGCAACCCTGCCCATATCGACGAAGAGGACGACGGCATCGTAATCTACGTCAGGGGAAACTCCTTCCTTGACGAAAGCGGTTGTCTGGTCGGACGGAGCGCTGAAGTCGTTGACATAGAAGAATGCGTGGTCGTTGTCATTGCCTTCCCAGGCGAGTTTGACGGTGATGTTCGAGTTGCAGTCGTCGTCAGGGGTAACCTTCATTCCGAAGTCATATACCTTGCTGGCTGATACTGCTACAGGGAAATGGAACTTGGTCTGGCCCTGCCATTCGGCTCCACCGATTCCTGCAGGGATCTTGACCTGCCATTTTCCGTCGCCGAGGTTGGTCAGCTGAGGATCCAGACCTCCTGACCAGTCTCCTGCGGAATACCAGTAGTCACCGGTTACGTTGAGGCCCTTGAACAGGTTGGCGTCAGAGTTCGGATCGAGGCCGGAAGGCTGGCCGCCACCGTTTTCCTTGTGCTCCTGGAACAGGATGTCAGTAACGGTGATGGTCGATCCGACAGGGCTCCTTCCGAAGTCGAAGATAAGCATAACGTTGTCGGTAGGAGTGTTCTGTACCAGGTTGTCCATCTGGAAAGTGACGGCATCACCGGCCTCGAGGCTGACTCCTCCGTTGTAGAAGAACGAGTGGATGTCGCCTTCTTCTTCAGGGTTACCGGTGAGCTTGATGGTGATGGTCATATCCTTGTCTGCCTTGATGGTGCAGCTGAAGTCGTACTTCTTGCCAGCCTCAGTCTTGATGTTGGATATGAGCTTGTTCTGAGCCTGCCATTCAGCTCCGCCCACTCCCTCAGGGATGGTGGCGGTGAAGCCGTTGTTGGCCGTGATCTGCGCATCTGCGTTGATACCTCCTGACCAGTCTCCAGCGGAATACCAGTATTCAGGCGTGATGGTGGCGCTCCTCCAGAGGTTGGTTGCACCTTCCACATCGTACCAGGTGCCGCCTCCCTGAGGATTCTGGCCCTCCTTCGGCTTGTAGATGTACTGCCAGGATATTCCGTTGAAGTTGGCTACCATTACGAGCCTGTCGTCGGTGTTCTCAGTGATGACGTAGGTAGGGTTGGTGATGGCGTCGTTGTTGGCGACATATCCGATGACCACGCCTTCCGGCAGGGTCAGGACATCTCCGGTGACCTTGTAGGTGGATTCCTGGATCTGCCAGTCGATGAGGTAGTCCTCTGCCTGGGCGACGCCGGGACCGATGACGGTCACATCCTTGTTGGCGTAGATCTGTCCGCCTTCGCCAGGGTTGAATACGAACTTGCCGTCGGCGTAGAAGGTGATTTCGTCGTCATAGACTCCCCAATCCTTCTTCTCGTCCGGACCGCAGCTCCACCATCCTGCAGGGTTGCCCTGGTCCGGACCGCATCCAAGGTGGCCCTGGACATCCCTTGCGAGGACCCAGGTCTTGCTGGTGATGCCATAGAGAGGGTCTCCGGTCTGGCTGGCGTTGCTGCCTTCCTTCACGAATTCCTTGTGCCAGGTGATACCGTCAGGATTGTCGGAAGTGAACACCGTGACAGCAAGCTTGAGGCACTTCTTGATCTGAGAAGTCTCGTTCTCGAGGATCAGGTAGCGGCTTCCGTTGAGTTCGCTCTTGTCGGTGATATAGGATACAGGGACGTTCGCTCCGGTTACGAGGTAGATTTCCTCGACTCCGGCATCATTCCATTCGCTCTCCACGTAATATGTGGATGTCGTGACCTCCCAAGGAACAAGATAGTCCTCGTTGTTGGTGTTCAGGTCAGGCCTGACGCCTGAGCCCTTGTTGACATAAACCTGTCCGTCGCCCGGATCGTAGGTAAATGTTCCGTCGGCGGCGAAGGTGATCTTGTCGTCATACAGGCTCCAGTCGGCCTTTTCATTTGCACCGCAGCTCCACCATCCAAGTCCGTCTCCGCCTGCAGGGCCGCAGCCGAAGTGGCCGTTTTCCTTGTAGTTCCATTCCCAAGCCTGGGAAGAACCGTTGGAGAGCGCCTTGATGTAAGGAGCGGCATCGAATGGATCGCGGTATGTCTCGTTGAGGGAGAACTCGATGACCTGGGATCCTACGGAAACACCGTTGGCATTGTAAGCCTTGACCTCTACGGTATGCTTTCCTGCATCACGGAAACGAAGCTTGACACCGTTTCCAGTATATGCGTAGTTCTTGCCGGTGACCTTGCTGCCCGCGGCATTGTCGATAGGATCGGTCGGTCCGACAATCCATACAGGGACGACCCCCTTGTTGTTCATGTTGAAGGTGACGTAGTTTGTCGACTGGTCGACATCCACGGTCACGTCGAAGCTGGAGGCCTGAGGCAGCTCGCTTTCCTTGAGTTCCGGATAATCCGGCGCACAAGCGGCCAGGGCTGCTACTGACAGAGCCAAAGCGATATATTTAAAGATCTTTTTCATCTCTTCTGCAGATTAATAGTTGTTCTGTACGAGGTTAGGATCCTTGTCGAGTTCCGACTGAGGGATCGGCCAGTACTTCTTGGACTCGGTCCAACTGACAGTACGGTATTCATGGTTGGATGCGGTCAGCACGGTCGCAGCCTTGCCGGTGCGGACGAGGTCCCAGTAGCGCTTGCCTTCACCCACGAACTCCTTGTGACGCTCTTCGATGATATCGTCCAGGGAAGTTCCGGTGTCCTGGCTCTTGGCCCTGTCGCGGACCTGCTTGAGCCACTGCGAACCATCCTGTCCGAGACGGACAGCCAGCTCGGCGGCGTTGAGAAGGGTCTCTGAATAGCGATATATGCGCTCGTTGTTGCCGTAGTTCATGTTAGGGTCACCAAGATAGCCGTGGTTGCCGCCTACGCGAGCGATATACTTCTTGAGGAAGAAACCGGTATCCTGCCAGCGAGGTGTATATGAAGCACCGGTCTTCTCTGCATATTCAGCAAAGTTGAGGATACCTCCGTCGCGACGGAGGTCGGTGGCATCGTACATGTTGTACGCAGCAGCCCTTACAGGTCCGAAGCCCCAGCCTTCCTGGTAGTCAGGACTGTTCTTGATGGCAGGGATGCCGGTAAGGATGGAAGTGACCTGGCCGCCGGTTGCGATAGGAGAACCCCAGTCGCGGACCGCGCCTTCAGAGATGAAGTTGATCTCCCAGATGGATTCAGGACACCATTCTCCGGATTCCTCCCAGATTCCGCCGAAGTCATCGACGAGACGGTACTGTCCGGAAGAGATGATTTCCTTCATGAATCCGAGGGCCTTGGAGAAACGGGATTCGTCATTCTGGTACATGACAGCTTCCGTGTAAAGCATGTAAGCCATCGCCAGGGTGACTCGGCCTTCCATTCCGCCTTCTGCCTTCATCGGGAGGATATTCATTGCGAATACATCCTCGAGGTTGCTGACGATCTTCTCGTAAACGGCGTCATGTCCGAGCTGTTCGATGAAATAAGGAGAGGTGAGGTTCTGGTCGTAGTAAGGGACATTTCCCCAGAGCTTCCAGAGGATGTTGTAGTAATATGCTTTCAGTACCGTAGCCTCAGCCTTGTAGAGCTGCTTGGTGGCTTCGCTCAATCCTTCCACGCCGTCGACATATTCAAGGACGATGCAGCAGCGGTTGATGCCTGAATAGGCGATCGTCCACATCATGTTGCAGACATCCGTCGAAGTAGCGGTGAAGAAGTGGGTCTTGACGATGATAGGCTGGTCGCCTTCGTTGGATCCACCGGCGTTGATATCGTCGCCCATCACGTCGTAAATGAGATGAAGGGCATTGTACTGATAGAAGTAGTCGAACCACTCGAGTGGATCGTAAGCGGCCACAAGGCTCTGATACATACGTGCTTCCGTATTGAAGTACTCGTCCAGCGGCTCCGAAGAGTTATGCTGCGGAGAAACGAATTCCTCAGTACAGGAATAAAGAGCCATTATTGAAAGGGCACTCAGTGCCAAAAGTATCTTTTTCATATCAATGTCCAATATTAGAAGTTAACGTTGACACCGAAAGTGAAGGTCCTGTTCTGCGGATATACACCGCGGTCGATTCCCACTTCTGTACCATAGCCGGAGTTGCCTCCGGTCACTTCAGGGTCACAACCGGTGTATCTTGTGAGAGTGAACAGGTTCTCTGCCTGTACATACAGTCTCAGGCGCTGTATGGCAACGATCCTGGTGAGGCTGTTAGGAAGAGTGTAGCCTAGCTGGACGTTGCGGGCCCTGAGGAAGGAAGCATCTTCCACCCAGTAGTCCGAAGCCCTGTAGTTCTCGTTGGCTGAATTGAAGGCGAAGCGAGGATACTCGTTCGTGGAACCTTCTCCAGTCCATCTGAAGAGGATGTTCTTAGGAAGGTTGATATAATAGAGGTCCGTACGGCGGGATACATTGTATGCCTGCGCACCGAGCTGTCCCTGGAGGAGCATGCTGAAGTCGAAGCCCTTCCAGTCGAAATTCAACGTAAGGCCGAAGGTCCAGTCAGGAATACCCTTGCCGATCATCGTACGGTCGTCGTCGTTGATGACTCCGTTCTCATCGGTATCCACGAACCTGAAATCACCAGGCTGTGCATTCGGCTGGAGGAGAGCTCCTTCTGCATTGACATAGGAATTGACTTCCTCCCAGTTCTGGAATACACCGTCAGTCTTCCATCCGTAGAAGTACGGGAAAGGCAGCCCCACGACACCGCGGGTGAGGGTTCCAAGCTTGTGGCTGGATCCGCTCAGGTAAGTTGCATCATCGCCGAGATAGGTCAGCTTGTTCTTGTTGTACGATGCATTGAACTTGATGCCGTAGTTGAAATCATTGATGTGGTTCCTGTAACCGAGGTCAATCTCAAGACCCCTGTTGACCATGTCGCCGAGGTTTCCGGTAGGAGCGGAGTCTCCCGCATAGGCAGGAACCGGCATCGAGAGGAGCATACCTGTAGTATTCTTGTTGTAGAAGTCAACCGTGGCGGTTAACCTGTTGCCCCAGAATCCGAGATCGAGACCGATATCGGTCTGCTTTGACTCTTCCCACTTGACATTCGGGTTGGCAAGTCCGGAAGGCTTGACACCGATGTTGACGGCTTCGGATCCGTTTCCTCCGGAACCGAATACGTAATTATTGTTGGAAGAGGTATATACGGCATAGGTGAAGTCGCCGATATTATCATTACCGTTGACACCCCAGGAAGCACGCAGCTTGGCAGTGGAGAGCCAGAAGATATCCTTCATGAAGGCCTCGTTCTTGATATTCCAACCTACGGAGAATGAAGGGAAGGTACCCCATTTGTTGTTCTTTCCGAAACGGCTGGAAGCGTCACGCCTTACAGTAGCCTCGAACATGTATCGCTCGTCGTAGTTGTAGGAGATACGTCCGAAATAGGAGAGGAGGCTGTATGGGATGGAATTCCAGCTTCCCCAGCCGTTACGGTCTCCGTTCTCCCTCTGGCCGAGGGTGTTGTTGACGGAGATCTTCCACTCGTCATAAGGGAAAGTCAGGCCGTTGGCGCTGGCTCCCACGTTGGCGGAGATGCTCCTGAGAGCAGATTGGCCGAGCACTACGTTGAAGGCGTGCCTGCCGAGAGTCTTGTCGTATGTGAATACGTTCTCAACCTGCCAGGTATAATACCTGTTCATGCTCTGGGTTGCGCTGGAGCCATAGTTGATCTTGTCCGTGACGGTAGCGTTCCCATTCTTGTCATAGGTTGTGGAAGAAGTCACCGTATCGTACTTGAAATCCTTGGATGTAAGGAAGTACTCAGGAGAATAGCTGTGGCTGTAAACATAAGCCAGGTCCATCGTCACGCTGTTGCGGAATCTCAGACCGTCGATAAGCTGGAGCTCGGTGATAAGTCCCGCGACGAGCTTGTCGGTACTGGAATGTCCTGCCGGGCGGTCGAGCATGGCGATCGGGTTGGCCTGCTCGTTGTAGACACCTGCGTCAGCGATCGAATATGCGACTCCGTCCTTGTTCCTTATAATATAAGGATAACCGGCCGGATAGAGGCTCTGGTAGCGTAGTTCGTCCTCAGCGGTAGCATAGATGGCCTCGAGAGGAGACATTCCAATCGCAGAACCGAGAGGGGCTGCGAACTCGGAGTTGGTCGAGATTCCCTGTGACCTGATGTGCGCATAGGAAACCTGGTTGCGGAAGGTCATCTTGTTCAGCCAGTTCCTGCTGGCAGATTCATCGAACAGGGTGACTCCGATGTTCTCCCTGAGGGTGAACCTGTTGTAGTAGGAGCGGTCGAATCTTCCACCGATGGTACCCTTGTTGGAAAGGTAGCCTCCGGAGATGCTGTAGTCGGACTTTTCGGAACCACCCATGATATTGACGTCATGCTTGACGATAGGGGAATTCTTGTCGAATATCGCATCGACCCAGTCAGTACCTTCTCCCAGTGAATATGGATCGGCATAGATAGGGGTCTGGCCATCGTTCAGCATTCCCTCGTTCATCATCACCGCATATTCAGTGGCGTTGAGGACGGCTGGCTTCCTCCAAGGATTCTGCATTCCATAGGAGAAATCGTAGTTGACGTGGACCTTGCCTTCCTTGCCCTTCTTGGTGGTGACGAGGATGACTCCGTTTGCGGCGCGGGCACCATAGACAGCGCCGGACGCTGCATCCTTCAGGACCTCGATACGCTCGATGTCATTAGGATTAAGGTAATCGATGCTGCCTGCAGGCATTCCGTCGACTATGTAAAGAGGATCGGAATTATGGATGGTTCCGACACCGCGGACGCGGACCTGTGAACCTGCGGAAGGAGAACCTGAACTCTGGGTCACGAGGACTCCGGAAGCCATACCTTGCAGCATGTTGTCAAGCCTGTTCTGTGACTGAGCCTTGAGATCGTCGGATGTGATGGAAGAAATCGCGGCGGTGACGACGCTCTTCTTCTGGACACCGTAACCGACGACAACGGTTTCGTTCAGCATCTCGCTGTCGGTCTCGAGCTGTACTCTCATATATTCCGAAGCCGGAACTTCCTGAGATACATAACCTAATGCTTGGATAACGAGGATTGAGCCCTGCGGAACGGTGATCTGGAAGTTACCGTCCAAGTCGGAGATGGTACCGTTTGTGGTACTTCCCTCAGTGCCCTTCTGGATGATTCCGGCGCCCATCATTCCGGCTCCGTTTTCATCGAGCACGACACCTTTGACCTGGATGTTCTGCGACCAAGCGACCGCCGAGCCAATCCCGAGAAGGCAGATGACTGTCAGTGCAAACTGCCTGAGAATGTTGTTACTCATTGTTTTTGAAGAGTTAATTAGTATTTGTTCTATGAAAATCGTCCACATGAAAAGTGTTTTTCGAGGCAAATATATAAATCAAAGACAAAAAACAGAACCGCCCCCGCAAATAAGGGGAGGTTCTATGGTTTAATTTGTATTAAATATTTGATTTATAGGCGAATACGTTTACTTTTGGAGCCCGAAAAAGTGGACCGGGAGTATGAAATTAAACGTTTTAATTAATTTTAAGTGGAAATATAAGGATGGGATATAATTATAAACCATTGAAAATAAGCTTAATAAATGGAATCCACTTGGTAAAAACAAGTGGAAATATGGACTTATTTTGAATTTTTATCATTCAAAATGCCATCCACTTATTTAAAATTTTATATGGAGATGGAGAGCCTTTAGTTACCGATCTGCTTGACCCTCTCCTCGAACGTTTCACGGTCTCCGATGCAAGCGTTCTTGATCTGTGCGCGATAGTTGTAGATGGTGTTCGAAGAGTACCTGAGCATCGATGCGATATCTGAAGACTGAGTGATCCCAAGGCGTATCAGTGCGAATATCCTGAGCTCCGTGTTGAGCAGTTTCCCCTTCTTGAGTTCTATCTTCGAATCTTCCTTGAGGAGGCCGTTGAACTGCTCCACGAATTTCGGATACAACTTCAGGAAAGCCTGGTCGAACATGTCGTAGAATTCCTTGAGTTCTTCCTCCACGGACTCATTCGACGAAGCAGCCTTGATGATTTCGTCATACTGTCCTGCGAGCGCCATCTTGCGGACCTTGCTCTGGTGTGCCTTCATCTTGTCGATGTACTTGGAGCACATGCCGAGGAACAGCCCGATGTATTCTTCCTTCGCTGCGTTAGCCTCCGTCAGGTCCTTGTTCATCTGCGAAAGCTTGGAATTGAATTCCGCCAGGGCGGTGGAATTCTCCTGGATCTGGGCGTTCATCATGGCTATCTTCCTGTTGGATTCGATCTGTTTGCGGTACAGACGGAGCAGGGCGAACAAGCCCCCCAGGAGCAGTAATGCCAGGATTGAGACGGCCAGAAGCAGCCACCGCGTCCTTCTGTGATGCATCTCCTGGTTCTCGGTATATCCCTTCTGGATTGCCGGGAGGATGGAGGATATCTGCCACTGGCGCAGCTTGGCGTCGAATGAGAGAGCATCTGCGAGCGAGAATTGTGTGTAATGGAAGGCATGGTCCAGGTCGCCATCGTTGAAAAGTTCGGAGGCCAGGCTGAAAAGGGAGGCATTATCCTTGGTCGCGGACTTTATATCGGCCATTGCGGAGCGGATGAACCAGTTTTCCATCTCTTCACGCCTGTCCAGCGCTTCGCAGATCCTGGCCTGGTAATATGCCTGGTTGGCATATTCGTGGCTGGAAGGATCCATCTTGGAGAGGGAATGCCGGTTGATGAAGTCAGCCTGCGCGAAGTTGCCTTCGTCTATCGACTTGCGGACAGTGATATATTCACTTATATTGCTGCCCTGGGGGGCGAGGGAAAGCAGCCGGTCCCGGTAATATCCGACCTTTCGGAGCATGGACTTGTCGTTGCTCTTCTGGTACTCGCTGTAGTCGTTCCAGAATCGCTGCTGAACGTTGCAGTATTGTATTTCCTGCTCGGTTGAGAATATGGTGGTGTCCATCTGGGAGAGGGTGTTTATCGCCTCCAGGAACTCTCCCGCAGCGGTGTTGAGCATTGCTTCCTTGAGCAGGATATCGTTGATCTTGGATTGGTCTCCGAGTGTTAGGGCTATCGATTTCTGCTCCTTCAGGACCTCTGTGGCTTTGACGTAGTTGAAAGGTTGGTATTCGTCAAAGAGTTCCCCGTAGATTTCGTATTGCTTTTCAGGCGACACCCCCCTGGAGTGCAGGGTGTTCTCGATGGTCTTGATCCTCAGCAGTTTGTCTGAAACGTATCTGTCCGCCTCGCTGATAGTCTTGTCCAGCAGGCCAAGCAGCTCTTCCTTCGTCTGGCCGGACGAAGGTAACGCTGCGGCAGCCAGTAGCACGGCGGTTGCCAATATGGTTGCGGAAATGCGTTTCATCACTTGTCTTCATTGAGGGAGGATGCGACGATCCCGGATACCTTCAGCCTGAGGTCCCTGACGCTGCCCTTGTCCTCCGGATGTACCCTGTTCGTCAGCAGGATTATGGCCGTATGGTTTTTCAAGTCGATTTCCACAGAGGTACCGGTGTACCCTGTGTGGCAGATCGTAAAGTCGTTTTTCGTGTCCCATCCCAGGGTACGGCCCACCTTCGGGTCGTTTTCCTCAGGCACGGTGGTCATCAGGCGGACTGTCGAAGGCTTTAGGATACCCTCTCCGCACTTCATTATGGCCGAGCAGATCGTACACAGGTCCCTGGCATCCGAGAACATCCCGGCATTGCCCGAGTTTCCGCTCATGATCCTCCTGGCGATCGGATCGTGGACCCTGGCTACCAGGGGCAGTCCGTCAGCCTGCACCGTCGTGGGGGCGCATAAAGCCGCCAGGGCGTCGTAGTCGATGCCCGGAACCTTCGGCAGGGATGGATCGAGAGGGAAATAGCAGGTGTGCTTCAAAGCTAGAGGAGCGAATATGTTTTCATGGGCATATTCGTACAACTTCTGCCCGGTCACCTTCTCGAGGATCCTCTGCAGCGTGATGAAGTTGAGGCAGCTGTACATGCAATCCGTCCCGGGACGGAAATTCCTCTTGACCTTCGTCGCTATGTATTCCTCAAGCAGTCCGGGGCAATTCTCCCCATATTCCTTTACGAAGGATTCTACGTCGATGTACGGAGCCAGCCCCGAAGAGTGGGTCATGAGGTCCCTGACCTTGATCTGGACTTGCTCGCCGGTCCCGGGGTCGGTCCACGGAGCGAATCCCGGGATGTACAGGCTCACATTGTCTTCGATCCGCACCTGGCCGTTCTCGACCAGCTTCATGAAGGCCAGGGTGGTACCCATCACCTTGCTGCAGGAAGCCAGGTCGAACATCGTATCGGTGGTCATCGGCTCAACGGACGGCGTCACGCTCCTGTTGCCGTATGCCTTGAGCCAGACGATATCATCGCCGCGCATGACCGCAAGCACGGCACCATGGACCGTTCCCTCGGAGATAGCCTCTCCGATCACCCCGTCGACCAGGGCGAGCCGGTCCGCCTTCTGCTGGGCGCAAAGACTCAGGCACAAGGCTGCTGCAAATAACGCTGCGGCGAATCGTTTCATCAGAATATAAGGGTTGCCTTTATCGGATAATGGTCGGAAATGTAGGTCCTGTCCATGTATTTCTTGGTGATGGTCTCGTATTCGGTGCAAGTGCTGAAACCCTTGAACCATACATAGTCGATGGTTTCCTGGTTCTCGTCGCCACCCTTGCCCCAGCCGTTGTAGGTCTTCACGTGGTCGGTCTTCACGGCCACCTCACGGGCATTCTTCATGATTTTCTTGAGGTCATCGAACTCAGGCCGGTCGATCTCCATGTTGAAATCCCCTGTGATGATCATCGGCAGGCCTTTCGGGTTGATCTTGTCTATCCTGTCCACGATCAGCTTGAGGCCGTTCTTGCGGGCCTCCCAGCCTTTGTGGTCCAGGTGGGTGTTTACGTAATAATACTTCTTGCCGCTGGCCTTGTCCTTCATGAGGGCCCAGGTGGCGGTGCGGATGCAGTCGGCATCCCAGCCCTTTCCAGGCTTGTCAGGAGTCTCCGACAGCCAGAAAGTGCCCCATTTCAGAAGTTTGGTGGTCTTCTTGTTCCAAAATATGGACATGTGTTCACCTTTGTGCTTGCCGTCGTCGCGCCCGACTCCGACGCTCTTGTATCCCTTGCAATACTCCTCGAGGTACTTGACCTGGAAATCCAGAGCCTCCTGCAGGCCGAAGATGTCCGGCTTCTGGTCCTCGATCATCATTGCCGAGGCAGGATAACGGTATTCCCAGGAATTGGTACCGTCTTTGGCCGTACCGACCCTGATGTTGTAGGAAATCACTTTGATGTCCGCGGTCTTGTCTTTCGCGGAAAGGGATACCGGTAGCGCCATGAGGACAGCTGCCAGTGCGAGAAGGATTCTTTTCATTTTCCGATAGTGTTTCAATGAATACAAATTTAACAATTTTGACAATTTATGCTATTTTTGTCTTGATTACATTTCAAAACGACACATCATGGCCGGAGAATCTTTCAATGAATATGGCAAGGCCGAAGCGATAGCCCTTCTTTTCGAAGGCAGCGGATTCGATCACGTCGAGGATCCATCCTTCATCCCCGAAGCCGGAAGTATCATACGGACGTCTTCCAGGATATTCCTTGAGGGGATGGATTTCGATCTCACATACTTCCCTCTCAAGCACCTGGGCTACAAATGCGTAGTCGCCCAGACAGCCTGCCTTTACGCCTCGATGTCCCACCCGCGGCTGCTTTCCGTAAGGCTCGGACTATCCTCGAAACTCGACTTCTCCCACGTCCGCGAGTTGTGGTCGGGAGTCCTCTCCGCCGCCCGGGAACACGGCTACAAGGCCGTTGACCTGGACCTGGTCCCTTCCCCTAACGGGCTGACGGTCAGCGTGTCCGCTACGGGAGAGGAATACAAGCTCACCGCCGGAAGGACAGCCAAGGCCAGGAGCAAGGACCTGATTTGCGTATCGGGAAGCCTCGGTGCGGCATATATCGGCCAGCAGATCCTGGAGCGCGAGAAGAAGAATTTCGAGAAGACCTCAGACGACTCCGCCCAGCCGGACCTCGAGAAGTACAAGATGATGATCGGAAGCTATCTCAAGCCTGAGCTTTCTCCTTCCCTCGTGAGCCGTTTCGAAGAGACCGGAATTTATCCTTCCAACGGATATGTCGTCTCCCACGGTCTCTCGGATGCATTGAAGAGGCTGGTGCGCGACACAGCTCTCGGAGCCAAGGTATATGCCGACAAGATTCCTTTCGAGGGGAACAGTTTCTCTTTCGGCAAGGAACTGGACATCGATCCTGTATCGGCGGCCATGAACGGAGGCGACGATTTCAGGCTCCTGTTCACGATCCCTATCCTCGAAGCCGAGAAGTTCCGCAGGGAATTCCAGACATTCGACATAATCGGCCATCTTGCCCAGAGCGACGTCGGAGCGGTCCTTGTGGCCCCAGGCGGAGCCGAGCTCCCGGTCAGGGCGCAAGGTTGGCACAATGAAGACTGACGATGCGAAGAATCCTTTCCATATCGCTTTTCCTGCTCCTGACGTTGATCCTTGCAGGATGCACCCATGAACTTGAAGACAAGATGGGGGAATATCTCGACCAGGTCGAGGAAGGCTTGGCTGATTTCAACACCCATGATGTCAAGGACATGGAGAAGACAGCGTCCTGGTTCGAGCGCCATGGGGACACCGGCCAGCAGGCAAGGGCACTGTACTGCCTCGGAAGGACCCAGTTCAACGCTGGTAATTACTCTGCAGCCATAGTGTCTTGCACCAGGGCCCTCGAACTTGCAGGGCAGACAGGGGACAAGTTCCATGAGGGGCTGATCTGCCGCGACATGGCCAGGACCTGCAACGCCTCTGGGAATACGACGGACGAGATGATGTACCTCGCCCGTGCCGCGGAAGCGTTCCAGGCTGCAGGGAAGCGGCAGGAATCCCTACGCTCGCTTCTCGAAATTGGTCAGGCTGAGGCCGGACTGGCACGCTACGACGCTGCCGAAGACATATTCAAGAGCGTCCTCTATGATTCCCACGAACTGAAGGATACCCTCCTGGAAGCACGCTGCCTCGAATCCTATGCCGCCCTCGCGGTCGGCAAGGACACCCCGGATCCCGCACTGGCGATCGACCTTCTCGGCCGCGCCGGAAACGAACTAGGCCTCCCTTTGTCCAGCTCGGACAAAGGAGTTTTGGCATATTCATATTCACTCATGGGGCGTCAGGCGGAAGCCTTGAAATGGCTCTCCGAAGCCCGCGCCGAGGCTGAGGGAGAAGATGCCCTGGCGGAAGTTGATTTCCGCGAATACCAGATCGCTTCCCGCTCCGGAGACTCCCGGAAGGCCCTCCAGGCCCTTGAGAAGGTCACTGAATATGGCAACAGGACGCAGACAGCCGCGTTGCGGGAAGCAGTCGCCGCCAGCCAGAGGGAATATATCCAGGAAAAGGCGGACGCCACCGCCCAGGGGCTCCGCAATGCTCGGTTGAAGCTGTGGCTGTTCTCCATGGCGGCCCTTTTGGTCATCGCTGCGCTGGCCGCGGCCTATCTGTACTACAGGGCTCTCCAAAAGCGCAGGTTGGAGGAGGAAATAGCTGAAAAAGAGCAGATAATGAACGTGGCGGAGGACCTTCGCCGGAAGCTGGCATCTTCTTCCCGCGCGCAGAAGCCAGGCCGCGGCGAAGGCTTGAGGTACGATGTGCTGGAACGCCTGTGCGAGCAGTATTACGTGTACGAAGGCACGGACAACCTGCAACCGAAGATACTCAAGGAGGTCAGGAATATAGTCGAGGGGCTCAGGAGCGACAGGAAGGTCCAGAGGAACCTGGAAGAGATTCTGGATGCGGACTGTGACGGAGTGATGACCAAACTCCGCGAGGAGTTCCCGTCATGGAAGGAAGAGGACTTCCTGCTGTACAGTTTCGCAGCCTCCGGCTTTTCGAGCACCACCATATCCACCCTGATGGGCAAGGAGAAGAGTGTGATCTACAACCGGATATGGAGGCTGAAGGGCCGCATTTCCAACTCTGACTCTCCTCTTAAGGAGTTCTTCCTCTCCTGCCTTGGGAAATGATTTGGAGTTGTCGATGGAAATTCTTAACTTTAAACGGGTTAAGAATACACGGCAATGAAAAGGGATGACAACGAATGGGTGGTGACGCGCATCGACGGGAAGATCGCGTCGGTCTGTGCTGATTTCCGGCATCTGAACAAAATAACCGAGATCGTGCAGTCTCAGCCCGTATCGGCCACTTCGGAAATCACCGTCGGCAAGATAACCATGAAGGAACTCGCCGCGCTTTCCCAGAAGACCAGATGGGAGGACCTTTACATTTCCGGCACCCCTTTCCAAGTCAACGTCTGGAAGAACCTCTATCATCTGACCCACCGCGAGGACGGGACTCCGATCCTGCCGGAAGAAGGTATCAAGCTTATGAGCTATAGCCAGCTAGCCCAGATTTGCGACAATCCTCGCGGAGTCCGCGCAGTGGCCCACGCCGTAGCCTGCAACATGATAGCCTACATCATCCCCTGCCACCTTATCGTCCCTAAGGACTCCATCGACAAGATCCTGCAGATCAGGACCGTAGCCGAAGGCACCATATTCAAGGGCACCGACCTCTACCTACTTGATTCGATAGATGTCGGTGAGTATGAATACGGAAGCGCCCTCAAGCGCAGAGTCATCGAACTCCAGCTCTACGGGCGCTAGGATCAGTCGTTGTTCAGCTGGACTATATCCACCCTGGACCGTTCGGAGTCTCCGATGAGCCACTCGGAATAGTAGTCGGCCATCCTCCAGAAGAAATACTCGTTCATATCCCCGAAGCCGTGACGCTGTCCGGGGAGGATCAGCATGTCGAAACGCTTGTTTGCCCTGATAAGCGCATTCACCACGCGGATGGTGTTGGCCGGATGTACATTGTTGTCGATATCCCCGTGGACCAGCATCAAGTGCCCCTTCAGGTTCTTCGCCAGCTCCTGGTTGGTGGATATCGAATATACGAACGTAGTGTCCCCCTTGTCGACCTTCTCCAGGATTCCGTGGTGCTGTTCGCTCCACCAGCGGTTGTAGATGCTGTTGTCGTGGTTGCCGGCACAGGACACCGCCGCCTTGAAAAAGTCAGGATACTTCAGGATGGCTGCGGTGCTCATGAAGCCGCCGCCTGAATGCCCGTGGATTCCGACCCTCTCAAGGTCGATGAACGGATACCTTGCCCCAAGCTGCTGGATGGCGTATTTCTGGTCCTCCAGACCATAGTCACGCAGGTTGCCGTACCCGTAGTTGTGATACCACTTGGAGCGGTTCGGGTGGCCTCCGCGGTTGCCCACGGTAATCACTATGATACCGAGCTGGGCGAGCCTGTCGGTCCTGGTGAAACCCTTGCTCCAGGAGATGTTGTTGGCCTCCACCTGAGGACCCGGATATACATAGTCGCAGATAGGATAGACCTTCGTGGAATCGAAGTCATAAGGCTTGTACATAGCTCCGTACAGGTCTGTCACCCCGTCGGCGGCCTTGACCTTGAACCTCTCGGGGAACTTGTAGCCAGCTTCGAGCAGCAGGCTGAGGTCGGCTGTTCCGAGGTCCATCACCTTCTTTCCGGAAGCATTGTAGAGGGCCACGGCAGGCCCGCAGTCTACCCTTGAATAATTGGCCACGAAGAACCTTGCATCATCGCTGGCCGTAGAAAGGACATCCATGTCGTCCATGTCCAGATGGGAAAGGCTTCCGCCGGAAAGCGGAACCCGGAAGGTATGCATCTGGTAAGGATTCTCGCCCTTCAGGACTCCGCAGGCGCTCAGGAGCACATATCCCTCCTTCTCGTTGACTCCCAGAACGTCTTCCACGTGGAAAGCTCCGTCTGTAAGGGCCCTCTGGAGGTTGCCGTCGCTGTCATACAGGTACAGGTTGGCCCATCCGTTGCGCTCGGACCACCATACCAGCTGGCGGCCGCCTTTGACAAGTACCGGGTTCCGGTATTCTATATAAGTCCTTTCTCTCTCAGAGATTATGGTCTTCGTTGAATCTGCTCCGACTGCCACCCAGCAAAGGTCCAGCCTCTTGAGGTCGCGGCTCTGCCTGACCAGGTAGAATCCGCTGTCATCGCCCAGCCATTTGCTCGTCCGGTAGTCCAGGTAATTGTCTTTTGCCAAATGCTTTGCGTTCAGGAAATTCACCTCCTGGTCCTTGAAGGCCTCCGACTTGATCTCCTTTGAAGTGGCCTTGAGTCCGTCCAGCGTGAACATCAGCAGGTATCCCTTAGGCCCTGCTTCGCCAGGCATCTGGTACTTGTAGGTCTCCAGCTCCGGACGCTTGCCCTTGACGGAATTGATTACCCAGAGGTCGCTGAGCTTGCGCATATCCCATTTCATCGTGGCGAAATGCCTGGAATCGGGCGACCAGACGATATGTCCGGGATTATGGCGCTTGGTGCTGTCCTTCTCAGTATCGCCGGTGTAGTTGCCGTAGCCGTAGCCGAACTGGCGGATACCGTCGGTCGTCAGCTTATATTCCACGAGGGTGGTATCCTTCTCGTTGACGGCGGCCTTCCGAAGGTTGGTGGAGTCCATTATCCACAGGTTCGAACCCTTCGCGAACACTCCCACCTTCCCGTCAGGGGAAACACTGGCCCACATCGGGTATTTCTTCTTCTCCTTTCCGACCGTGTCCAGCTTGCGGGTCACGATGTCATACCGGAAGTACGTCGTGTCCTTGTCTTTGTTCAGTCCGGACACGATGTCGAAATGGAAGTACCTGTCTTCCTTTAACTTGAGGTTCCTCATAGGAATATGGGCGGCGTCGAAAGGATAGCGCACCTGCTCCGTTACCTGCATCGCCAGTTTCTCCATATCGAATATCTCGCTCCTGGTTCCCTTGGCCGGATCCACGAGATAATATGAGGTCCCTTGCGGAGTCTTCCACTCATACCAGAACCTGTCCCCGTCACGGAACCAGTTCGGCATCACCCTGGTCGAGAACACCATCTGGTTCACCTTTTTGGCAGAGAACCTTTCCGCCAGGGCATAGTTCGCCTTGGTCACCTTTTCTTGACCAGATACCCCCAGGCAGCATATCGCCGCCACAATTGTAAAAGCTAATTTCTTCATATCTTTTGTTTCCTATTCAAATTCTGAGCGCCAATCATCTAAGGTATAACTCGGATTGAACTGACTCCCGTGTGTCAAATTGAATACCCCTTCTTTAAGAAGAACATTTAGAGGATCCCCGTTGAGTGTTTCGATTGTTTTTCCGCCATCTGCTGTAAACTTTCCTTGAATTTTTACTTTGTCTTTCAAGTATGTATACACTACACTGACGTTCAACGGTACTGATAGTTGAGAGGTTTCCTTACCATCAATAATAAAATGGTTATCCGTCCACAATCTGACTAATGAAGAATAATCAGTTGTGGAGTATTCCTTTCCTATCTCAACATTACTAAATGGGAAAAGCAACCATATGCCTTTAACTCTTGCTACTTGGATACTAGCACTTGCAGGAACCATAAAAGCATTAATAATGATAAACTCTTCTTTATCAATCTCAACAATGTTCCAACTTAAATGTATATCCGGAGAAAACAAATGATTATGCGTATACTGGATGAATCTTGATCCTTTCAAACTAACACCAAGCATTGAATACTTTTCATTCCTTGTCTTAGAGTACGGATTTGTATCCTTAGACTTGACTTCGGTATCCTTTTCACGCTTCTCACAGGAAGAAGAACAAAACAGCACGGCTGTAAGTAAAGTGACAAATAATAATAGACCTTTTACAAAAAAGCTAAAGGAGATGTTTTTTCTCGGCATTGTCTTTATAGTAATTGATTCGAATACTTATTTGCTCCGGATGCGGACTTTGGCTTTCTTGAGGCCGTCGCTTTCAGCGGTCAGGACGATCCTGCCCTTGCCGGTCGGCCTGATTATCACCGACGAAAGGCCGTTGAAAGCGGCGATATGGTCGGACCTGAACGGAGTGAGGCAGGTAGCGTCGCCAGAATCCACGGCCACGATTTCGCCGGGCCCCTTTATCTTGAACCTGAGCTCGTTGCATGCAGTAGGAACCATCTGGCCCTTCTTATCTTCTATCCTTACGTCCACGAAGAATATATCGCCATCTCCGAACCCCTCCTCGACCTCCAACGTAATCTTCTTCGGCGCTTTGGTGGTCCCGATATTCTCGATATATTTCTTCCCGTCCTTCCAGGCGATGACCTTGACATTGCCCGGCTCATAGACCACTTCGTCCCAACGCAGACGGTACTGCTTGTCAGCCCTCTCCCGGACTCCTTGAGACTTACCGTTTATGAAAAGCTCCGCCTTGTCGCAGTTGGTGTACACGTGCACAGGGGTCACCTCACCTTCCCGTCCGGCCCAGTTCCAGTGCGGAAGTACGTGAAGCACAGGCTTTTCCGTCCAGCGGGCCTGATATAGCCAGTAACGGTCCTTCGGGAAGCCGGCGAGGTCGATTATTCCGAAATAAGAACTTCTGGAAGGGGATGATATCCTGCCTTTCTCCTCCAGTTCCTTCTTCGCCCTTTCGAGGGACTTCGGATCGTGGAAGTTGCTCAGGATCGTGAGGTCGTTGTTGTATGGAGTAGGCTCTCCGAGGTAGTCGTATCCAGTCCATACGAACTCGCCGAGGCAGGCCGGGTTCTCGTCCTCGAACTTCCATTCCTGCTCCGGAATCTGTCCCCAAGGAACGGTGTGCAGGTCGTATGAACATACCTGGAAATCCTGCTCTGAGGCCTCTACGGTCGTTCCCAGCGGAAACATGTACACGCCCCTGGAGCTGATGGTAGATTCAGTCTCGCTGCCGTAATAGACCTTCCCGGGATTGGCCTCGTGGAACTTGGCGTACAGATGCGGCTTGTAGTTGAAGCCATAGGCATCCACGGCATTGCGGAAATCCTGCTCCGAAGCCCACGGGTTGTCGGAACCGACCGTCGTCAGCCTGGTCGGATCCAGCTCGTGGCAGATTTCGGTGAGCCGGTATGCGATCCAGTACTTGTCAGGATAACCCTGTTCCGGAACCTCGTTGCCGATGCTCCACATTATCACTGACGGGTGGTTGCGGTCCCTGCGGACCAGAGCGGCCATATCCTTTTCGAACCAGTTCTCGAACAGCACGGCATAACCGTTCTTCCTCTTCGGGATGGACCAGGTGTCGGAGAATTCATCGAGCACTACGAAGCCCATCCTGTCGCAGAGTTCCAGCAGTTCCGGTGCCGGTGGGTTGTGCGAAGTACGGATGGCGTTGCATCCCATCTCCTTGAGCATCAGCAGCCTCCTTGTCCAGGCTGTGGTATTCCAGGCGGCCCCGAGGGCTCCGGCGTCGTGATGCAGGCAGACTCCCTTCAGGAAGGTCTTCTCCGAGTTGATGTACAGACCGTCCTCTTTATAATCAAGGTCCCTGAGACCGAATACGGTGACATATTCATCCTTGGAATCTCCTGCGGTGACGGTCGTGACGGCCTTGTAGAGGTTCGGCTCTTCCGGACTCCAGCGCCTGGCACGCTTAAGGAGGAACTCTTCGTTCACCACTGTGCCGTCCATGATGGTATCCACCACGGTTTCGGCGGAAGCCACGGCTTTCCTGCCGTCATATTCGAATATCTCAGTCCTGACCTTGCCCCCGACTGCTTCTCCGGCGTTCCGGAGAGTCACTTCGAGGTTCACTTTCTCGCCTTCGGTGGTGACGTAGGTTCCCCAGTGGGCAACTCCTACCGGGTCGGCCACGGTCAGCCATACCTTGCGGTATATGCCGCCTCCGGGATACCAGCGGCTGGATTCTTCTGGATTGTCTATCGTGACCTTGATCTCGTTGTCACCCTCCTTGATGAACGGAGTCAGGTCGGCCTGCCAGGAAGCATATCCGTATGGCCACTCGGTGACATATTCCCCGTTGCAGAAGACCTTCGCCCACTGCATCGCACCGTCGATGTCCAGGAAGTACTGCCTGGAGCCCTTCCCTTCCACGATCAGCGTCTTTGAATATTCCGCCTTGCCCCACCAGGCGAGCTTTCCCGATTCGCTAGGATAGGATATGTTGAAAGCGCCCTCCACGCCCCAGTCGTGGGGGAGGTCCAGGACACGGCTCACACCGTCCTTGGTAAAGGTCCAACCGTCGTTGAATAAGGTTCTTGAAACAGGTTGAGCGGACAAACCGAGAGTCATAAATGCACCCAGGGCAGCCAAAATGATGGTCAAGGAATTTGTTTTCATATTCTCAAAGATAGCTAAAATCCTGTAAATGAACTTTGTTAATTGAAGAATTATCCTTAAATTTGCGGTCCCAAATTATTTGGGAAAAAACATAAATAATAGATTTACAATCATTTATGCCAACAATTCAGCAATTAGTTCGCAAAGGACGCGAGAGTCTTGTCTCACAAAGCAAGTCTCGTGCGCTGGACGCTTGCCCTCAGAAGAGGGGCGTTTGTCTTCGTGTTTACACGACGACTCCTAAGAAACCTAACTCAGCGATGAGGAAGGTCGCCAGGGTACGCCTCACCAACACTAAAGAGGTCAACGCCTACATCCCGGGCGAGGGTCACAACCTCCAGGAGCACAGCATCGTGCTTGTACGTGGCGGTCGTGTAAAGGACCTCCCTGGTGTGCGCTACCACATCCTTAGAGGAGCTTTGGATACTGCAGGCGTAGAAGGAAGGACCCAGTCCCGTTCCCTCTATGGCGCCAAGAGGCCGAAGAAATCTAAGAAGTAGTTCATTTTTGTTTTTTTATCACCTTTAATTTTTACTCACAATGAGAAAATCGAAGCCTAAAAAGAGGATTCTACTTCCTGATCCTAAGTATCACGATGTCGAGGTAACCCGTTTCGTGAACAACCTTATGTTGCAGGGGAAGAAGAGTATCGCGTATTCTATTTTTTACGATGCCATCGATATGGTAGGCGAGAAGATGAAAGATTCTGACAAGGCTCCTCTGGATATCTGGAGAAAGGCCCTCGAAAACGTGACCCCTCAGATCGAGGTCAAGTCGCGTCGTGTAGGTGGTGCAAACTTCCAGGTGCCTACAGAGTTGCGCCCGGAAAGGAAAGTCTCGCTTTCGATGAAGAACATGATCAACTTTGCTCGCAAGCGTTCCGGCCACTCCATGGCAGAAAAACTTTGTGCAGAGATCGTAGCCGCCTACAACAACGAAGGTGGTGCATTCAAGAGAAAAGAGGATATGCACAAGATGGCAGAGGCCAACAAGGCATTTGCCCACTTCCGCTTCTAATTTACTTGGTAAATGGCAGCTCAAAGAGATCTTAACTTTACCAGGAACATCGGCATCATGGCCCACATCGATGCCGGCAAGACGACTACGTCCGAGCGTATCCTGTACTACACCGGTAAGACTCACAAGATCGGTGAAGTACACGATGGTGCCGCAACGATGGACTGGATGGTTCAGGAGCAGGAGCGAGGCATTACCATCACTTCCGCTGCCACCACAGCCTTCTGGCACTATAACGGAAAGGAATATCAGATCAACCTGATAGACACTCCGGGTCACGTCGATTTCACCGTCGAGGTGGAGCGTTCACTCCGCGTCCTCGACGGAACCATCGCCACTTTCTGTGCGGTAGGCCGCGTACAGCCTCAGTCTGAGACCGTATGGCGCCAGGCCGACAAGTACGAGGTTCCGAAGATCGCGTATGTGAACAAGATGGACCGTGTCGGAGCTGATTTCCTCGCTTGCGTAGAAGAGATCCACACCAAACTCGGAGCTAAAGCCGTTCCTGTCTGCCTCCCTATCGGGTCGGAAGACAAATTCCAGGGCATTATCGACCTTATCGCCAGGAAAGCGATCTATTACGATTCCGGCGAAGAACTGATAAACTATGAGATAAAGGACATCCCTGCCGATATGGAGGGAGAAGTCGAGATGTGGAGGGACAAGCTCGTCGAGGCTGCTGCCGAATGCGACGAGGCCCTCATGGAAAAGTATTTCGAGAATCCTGACTCCGTGACTGACGACGAGATCAACGCGGCTCTCCGCAAGGGTACGATCGCAATGCAGATCGTTCCTGCGTGCTGCGGCTCATCGTTCAAGAACAAGGGAGTCCAGTTCCTTCTCGATGCTGTCATGCGTTACCTCCCGTCTCCTCTGGACAAGGGTGTCGTGAAAGGTACCGACCCTAAGACTGGCCGCGAGGAAGATCTCCTTCCTGACGCACGCCAGCCGTTCTGCGCTCTCGTATTCAAGATCGCTACCGATCCGTTTGTAGGAAGGCTCGCGTTCATGAGGGTGTATTCCGGTCGTATCGATTCAGGCTCCTATGTCTACAATGTCCGCACTGGTAAGAAAGAAAGGATCGCGCGTCTGTATCAGATGCATTCCAACCACCAGAATCCTATCGATTCCGTCGAGGCTGGGGACATCTGCGCGGCCGTGGGATTCAAAGATCTCCGTACCGGCGACACGGTCTGCAACGAAAACCATCCGATCGTACTCGAATCGATGGTATTCCCGGATCCTGTCATCGGTATTGCTGTCGAGCCAAAGACCCAGCTAGATCTGGACAAACTCGGCATCGCTCTCGGCAAACTCGCTGAGGAAGACCCTACGTTCACCGTAAGGGCCGACCACGAGACCGGCCAGACCATCATCAGTGGTATGGGCGAACTTCACTTGGACATCATCGTGGACCGTCTCCGCCGTGAATTCGGCGTCGAGATCAACCAGGGTGCTCCGCAGGTCAACTACAAGGAGGCCATCACCAGCAGCGTCCAGCTGCGCGAGGTCTTCAAGAAGCAGACCGGTGGCCGAGGCAAGTTCGCAGACATCATCGTTGAGATCGGTCCTGCCGATGAAGGCGTTACCGGTCTTCAGTTCGACAACCAGGTCAAGGGAGGGAATATCCCTAAGGAATTCATCCCTAGCATCGAAAAGGGCTTCAAGTCTGCAATGGCCAACGGTGTCCTTGCAGGTTACGAGGTCCAGTCGATGAAGGTTACCGTCATCGACGGTTCCTACCATCCTGTCGATTCTGATCAGCTTTCCTTCGAGATGGCAGCGCGCATGGCTTTCCGCCATGCCTGCCCGAAGGCAAAGCCAATACTTCTCGAACCTATCATGTCCCTCGAGGTCGTGACTCCGGAGGACTACATGGGTGACATCGTCGGTGACCTCAACCGCCGTCGCGGCCAGATCCAGGCTATGGATTCCACCGCCAACGGTGCGAGGATAGTCAAGGCGTTCGTTCCGCTCTCCGAGCAGTTCGGTTACGTAACGGTCCTCAGGACCCTTTCTTCCGGACGTGCTACGAGCACGATGTCCTTCGACCACTACTCAGAGGTTCCGGCCAACCTTGCCAAGGAAATCATCGAGAAGAGCGGCTACAGGCTCGCGGATGATGACGAGTAACAGTACACAAAGTTTTTAAAAGAAATAAACAATTTTTGATATGAGTCAGAAAATCAGAATCAAACTCAAATCATTCGATCATATGCTGGTTGACAAGTCAGCCGCCAAGATCGTGGACACCGTGAAGTCGACTGGTGCAAAGGTAAACGGTCCTATTCCGCTTCCTACCAACAAGAAGATCTTCACCGTCAACCGCTCAACGTTCGTCAACAAGAAGTCCCGCGAGCAGTTTGAACTTGACGCCTACTGCAGGCTTCTGGACATCGACGACAGCAACGCAAAGACTGTCGACGCTCTGATGAAGCTCGAACTGCCTTCAGGTGTCGAGGTTGAGATCAAGGTGTGATGTCCAACATCCCGACTTAACGTCGGGCATTCGCTCCCGTAGCTCAGTTGGTTAGAGCAACTGACTCATAATCAGTGGGTCGCAGGTTCAAGTCTCTGCCGGGAGCACCACTATACGTTTTTGCATCCGGAATAAGGGTGGCTCAAGTCTCATGACCCGAGCCACCCTTATTCGTCATCCCCGTTGCCCTCGTCATGCCCGACCTTTTCGGGCATCTTCTTTCCCATCATCCCCGGCTTGTCCGGGGATCCCGTCGGGCCTGTGGCAGGGCGCGAGGAGAGCCCTTTGGGCGGAGCTCCCCGCAGCGCCCAGCCGCCGGAGACCGCATATTCCGGCGGCGGTGCCAAGATAGGTCAGTTACACATCGGCCCCCCAGAAACCGTACTGCTTCTCCTTTTTTTGAGCCCAGACCTAATCGTCAGTCTATCAGCGATATATATCATAAACGTTGCGATTCCGGTACGATTAGATCAATCAACTCACAGGGACGAAGGATGAATTATCTTTCGTAGTCTGAGGTTGTGGTTGAGTACGATTTCGTGCCATAATGTACCCAACCGGAACCTCAAGATCGCAGTTGGGAACAAAAAGCCCCGATTTTGTACTCAACCGGAACCCCAAGCCTCCTGCAAAGCCGACCTTAGAGGCCGGCCTGATAATATCCAGGGGAAACCTGAGAATAATGTTAATGCTGAGAATAATCAGAATCCTCAGAGCAGAACCTGGAGGAGTTCGGTGATGGTTTCGAGGCGGAAGAGGCGGTGATGGTCGTATTCTTCGGTGTGCTCCAGCTTCCAGAGGGTTTCGGAAGGAATATGGGCACCCCAGCCGCCGAGCTCCAGGACCGGAGCGATGTCTGACTTGAAGGAATTCCCTACCATCATCAGCTCCGTCACGTCGACACCCAGTTTTTCGCACAGGACAACGTACTCCCTTTGCGACTTGTTGGACACTATCTCTATGTGGCTGAAGTATTTCCCGAGCCCGGAGCGCTCGATCTTGTGCTCCTGGTCCAGGAGCTCGCCCTTCGTAAGCATGACCAGCCTGTAGCGGCCTGAAGCGGACAGCTTCTCCAGCGTATCAACCACCCCGGGAAGGGGACGGGCTGGATTCCGGAGTATGGAACGCCCGCTTTCCAGTATGGTCCGGACCTGCTCCCCGGACAGATTCCCGCCCGAAAGGTTCAATGCATTCTCGATCATCGAAAGCACATAAGCCTTGGCCCCGAAACCGTAGTCGGGCATATTCTTCAACTCGATCTTGTAAAGTTCGTCGGAGATATAATCGAAGCTGCCGAATTCGGACAAAGCGTCGGCGACCTGCCTCTCTGCCCGCCTGAACAGAGGCTCGTTCAGCCAGAGGGTGTCGTCGGCATCGAATGCCACTATCTTGATTCCGTCGATCATACTGCTGCAAATATAATAAGAAGTTGTCTTGTTCGTCGAAAAATCCGGGCAAGTGGTCGAAAACCCGGACCGGAAGCCCGGATCAACCATATCTTTGTCTCAGAATAAGGGGGCCCAAATCCCCGATATTACCGAAGCGATAGTCAAAGAATAAAAACATCATCGATATGAAAAAGATAGCGACATCAATGATCCTGACACTGGCATTGTCCCTTAGCTCAATGGCTCAGACCACCGTCATCAAGGGAGCAGTCAGGGATTCCCTCTCCAATGAAGGAGAAATCTCGGCCATACTCCAATTCTTCAAGGAAGGCATCGAAAAGCCGATAGCATTCACCACCACCGACGTGGACGGCAATTTCGCACACAAGCTGACCGGCAAAGGGAACTACAGGATACTGTTCACCAATGTCGGCAGGAAGGAAGTCTCTAAAAACTTCATCCTGGAAGGCCAGGATACCGTAAACATAGGAGTTATCCTTGCCCAGGACGATGTGGAAACACTTAAGTCTGCGAAGGTTACGGCCCATAGGATATTAGTCAGGATGGATGTGGACAAGATGACCTACGATGTCGAGGAAGATGTCGACTCCAAGACAAGCACGGTCCTGGACATGCTCCGCAAGGTACCGATGGTAACCGTGGATGGGCAGGACAACATCACCGTCAACGGAAGCAGCAATTTCCAGGTCACTGTAGATGGAAAACCGAACCAGATACTCAGCAGCAATCCTTCCCAGATCTTCAAGATGATGCCGGCAAGTACTGTCAAGAACATCGAAGTGATCACAAATCCAGGAGTCAAGTATGACGCAGAAGGAGTCGGAGGAGTATTGAACCTTACCACCAACAAGGCAGTGACCGGCGGAACCAGCGCGGCTGACGGGACCTACGGATCGGTCCGCGGTCTCTTCTCGACCAGAGGAAGCGGCCTTGGACTGTTCGTCAGCAGCCAGAAAGGAAAATTCAACTGGAATATGAACGCCAATGTGATGGACAGCAAGATCAAGGGAATGGAAACCGACTTGGAAAGGACCCGGATCACGCCACAGGGCAACTCGACCATGACCAGCCACAGCGAATTGGAAATGAAGATGCCTATGGCCATGGGGAACCTCAGCGCGAGTTACGAGATCGACACCTGCAACCTCGTCTCAGCCTCTTTCGGCTTGATGCACTTCAACATGAATAATGCAGGAATAACAAGCACCACCCTGCCTTTTGGAACGTATTCCCAGGACATGGACACCAGGAACACGACGAACTCGATTACCGCCAGCGTCGATTACCAGCACTCCTGGGCGGAAGTGCCGGGGAGGATGATCACCCTGTCCTACCAGTTCGCAGGAAGTCCGGGCGAAAACGCGTCGATAAACCTCTTCGATGCAAGCGGAATCCAGGGACTCGACCTTACTTCCCGCAAGACCATCGGCAGGACAGGATCCTTCGATAACACCTTCCAGATCGACTACACCACACCTCTGGGTAAGTTCCAGACTATAAGCAACGGAATAAAGTACCTCAACCGCCACAATTCCTCAGACGAGGATTACTACCTCTTGTCTTCCGGAAACTGGACCAAGGATGAGACCAACAGTCTCGACTACGATTTCTGGAACAGGATCGGAGCCATCTATACTGAATATTCCGCCAATCTCGGGATCATATCCTTCAAGGCCGGAGTCCGTTACGAACACACCTGGCAGGAAGTCAAGGCTTTCCACACCAACTACGGAAGTCTAGTTCCTTCAGCCAGCATCCAGTACAACATCGCCCAGAACAAGAACGTCGGACTATCCTACAACATGAGGATATCTCGCCCAGGCATCAGCTATCTCAATCCTTACGTAGACCGTAGCGACCCTACCGCCCTGTCCTATGGAAACAGCGACCTTGCCGTCGAAAAGGCCCATAATATCAGCCTCATCTATAACTATTTCACTCCGAAGTTCATGCTCAACCTGACCATCAGGGACACTTACGCCCCGGCCGGAATTTCCCAGTACAGTTTCTACGATTCGGAGAATCTCCTCAATACGACATACGGGAACATCGTAAAGAGCAATGTCGCAGGCCTGAATGTGTTCGCCAATTGGAGCCCGACCGCCAAGACCAGGATATTCCTAAACGGAGGAGCCAACTATTCCGCGTTCAGCAGCGACCTGCTCGACCAGTCCAGCGAAGGTTTCGGATACAACTTCATGGTCGGCCTCCAGCAGACACTGCCTGCTGACTTCAGGCTCAGCGCCAACGTAATCAATTCGGGAAGGACACTCTCCCTCCAGGGCTACAGCACGGGAATCTCCCTCGCAACCCTGGGCGTCACGAAGACCTTCCTGGACGACAGGCTCAGTATCAGCGTAATGGGCAACACGCACCTTTCCAAAGGCAAGGGGATGAAAATGACGAGCTTCTCGGAAGGGTCCGACTTTGTCAATACCACCACGAGCATGATCCCGATGCGCGCCCTGATCCTCAATATCGGATGGACCTTCGGAAAGCAAGGACACGGCAACGTGAAATCAACCCGCAGGACCATCGAGAAGGATGAAGTCCTCAACGCCCGCAGCACCTCGGAAACCATCGGCGGCAGCCTTATGGGAGGAGGTATGTAAAAAAAGACTATCTTTGTCATGGTATCAGATCTTTTTCAGTTAGTGGATTGGAAGAAAAGGAATAGGGAATCATTATTGGCACAGGGCATAATCTGGCTCTGTGTCTTCCTGATTCCTTCCGTTACCGGAATAATCGTGAGCGGAAAGCTGAGTTTGGCTATTCCTATACTGAAAGGCAACATCTGGTTGACTCTGCCGTTGTTCTTCACCTACTGCTTGAATTATTTCCTCCTGATTCCACAGTTGCTGTTCAAGGGAAGGAAGACGTGGTTCTTTGTAACGAATATAGTCTTCCTGCTGGCAATGAACCTGCTCCTCTACTTCCATCCCGGAAAAGTACCGGCTGAAGTAATCGACAATATAGGGAAAGAAGGCGTGGTCTGGGCGATGATTGGATTCGTCATTATGGCGATTGTCCTTGACTGGCTCTGCATCGTCGCGGCGATCGGCATCAGGAACGGAATCCGTCTCCACCAGACCCAGGAAAACCTCAAGGAAGCCCAACACAAGGCCACCGAGGCTGAACTCAACTGGCTTAAGTACCAGCTCAATCCTCACTTCCTGTTCAACACCCTCAACAACATCTCTTCCCTTGTCCATCTGGACCCGGACAAGGCCCAGGACAGCATCGGCCAGCTCAGTGATTTGCTGAGGTACGAGCTTTACGAGAGCGAGCAGGAAAAAGTGCCTTTATCCAGTGAGATCAACTTCATGAAAGACTATATCGGATTGATGAAGCTGAGGTGCAACTCAAAGACAACCGTTGAGGAAGACCTGCAATGTCCCGAAGGAGACCACATGATAGCGCCCCTTCTCTTCATCTCCTTGATAGAGAACGCCTTTAAACACGGGACCAACGTTCGTGACGCTTCCACGATAAGGATCTCGCAGAAGATGGACGGAGACGACCTGGTGTTCGCCTGCAGCAATTCCTTCCGGCCGAACCAGGGCACTGACCATATCGGCTCCGGAATCGGCCTGGAGAATCTCAGGAAGCGCCTGGAACTCATCTACCCTGGGAAGTATGAATATTCCCACTCCTCCGAGGATGGGATATATACGGCCTCTGTAATACTCAAGGATTTCAGGAATGGATAAGTTGCGTTGCATAGTCGTCGATGACGAGCCTTTGGCAGTCTCCCTGCTGGAAAACTATATTTCCAAGACGTCGTTCCTGGATCTGGAAGCATCATTCAACGATCCCGTCGCCGCATTGGAGGAGATCTGCTTCAGGGAGCCTCAACTTCTGTTCCTGGACATCCAGATGCCGGACCTGGACGGGATGGAGCTCTCACGCATGATACCGGAGTCAACCAAGGTGATATTCACGACGGCCTTCAAGCAATATGCTTTTGAAAGCTACGAAGTCTCGGCCCTGGATTTCCTCCTGAAACCCATCCGCTACAAGTCCTTCCTCGAGGCCGCTTTGAAGGCGAAGGAATGGTTCGACTTGAAAGAAGCTGCGTCAGGAGCCGCCGGGCCACGTCAGTCCGGTGCCCAGGAATATGTGTTCGTTAAATCCGAAGGCTCGATGCATAAAGTAATGCTGGACGACATCCTTTACATCGGCGGTATGAAAGACTATGTGATGGTGTACCTTCGCGGCAAGAAATTCCCCCTGGTGACACACGTCACGATGAAAGCTGCCGAAGAGATGCTCCCGAAAGACCGTTTCATGCGCATCCACAAGTCCACCATCGTGGCCCTGGACAAGATCACGGCAGTAAGTCCGACCCTGGACGTGAGCATAAATGAAAAACTCCTGCACGTTTCGGATGCGTACAGGGAGTCTTTCGAAGAGTATCTTTCCAGGAAATCCTTCAATGGATAGAAGCCCGTCAAGCTTCAGCCCACTGCTTGCGAAGGAGGTTCACCGCGTTGGTCACCGCAGCCGCCCGGTCTTCTCCGGCCAGGCCGCACTCGAAGCTGACGAACTTGTCGTAGCCGATCTCTTTCAGCGCCCTGAACCCGTCGGAATAGACATCCAGCTCTCCGTCTTCGCCCGGCATCTTGCGGTTGCCGCGGCTTGCTATGTGGACGTGCTGCAGGTAATCCTTCCCGGCAGACATGAATGCGCCGTAATCAGAAGTCTCCTCCTGCATGTGCCAGAAATCACCCATGGCCTTCACACCCTTGCTGCCGGAATCCCGTGCGATCGCAGCCGCATCGGCCACCAGGCGCATGTAGAACGCTTCCTTCCTGTTCAGAGGCTCAAGGATCACTGTCGTGCCGTGTTCTAGGGCAAAGTCTCCAAGCTTACGCAGCTCTTCGCAGAGATAATCACGAGTTTCGAGAGTATGAGGCTTGCAAGGAGTCTGGGAATTGAACGCAGGAACCATGATCACTCCGGTCGAACCGAGCTCTCCGGCAGCAATGATGATCTCGCGCATCGTGGTGTCGAACAGCTCCTTGACAGCAGGATCCTCAGCCAGGATGAATCCCTTGAAACCTGCGCAAATAGCTGATACTTTGATATTTCTGCCGGCAAGGGCCGCCTTGATTTCCTCGACCCTGTCGCCCAGTCCGCGGCCGCCCGGCTCGAAACCGGTCACGCCGAGGCTCTCCATGAAATCCAACTTCTCCGAGAGGTTCTCTCCCGGGGCGGTACCCTCCTGGAAAGAGATGTTCAGTTCGATGCCGGTAGCGCTTTTGGCCTTCTTCTCAGAATCGTTGCATCCCGGTAGGACGGAGGCTGCAGCCAGGGCGGCAGTCCCGGCCGCAGAAGCCTTCAAGAATGATCTCCTGTCCATGGTACTATTTCCCTGATCCCGGCACCGGCACCGTGTATTTGCTCATGTCCATCGCACCGATTTCGAGCTTCTCCGGAAGGTAATCCAGGTCGGCGGCGCTGATGGCGTCCCATTCGATGGTCTGTCCTGAATATGCCGCTTCGCGTCCCATCACTCCGCACAAGGAGGAAAGACCGCATTCGCCGGCCTCCACATGAGCCTCGCCCTTGCGGATATGGTTGACCCAGTCCACGTGCTCGAGGACGTAAGGGTTGTTCTGTTCGAACTTGGCCTCGGCGGCTTCCTTGTCGAACTGCCAGAGGATGTTATCCTCGAGGTCGCGGATGACGAACTCCTCAGAGCACCAGTAGCCCTTTGTCCCGTGGATAGTCTCGGCTACCCTGTTGGAGCAACCGTCTATCTGGCGGCAGAAGCTGTGGAGATGTATGCCGTTCTCATATTCGAAGTCGATGCTGAAATTGTCGTACTGGTCGCCCGTGACCCTGCGCTGGCGGCTTCCTACGCCGGTAGCTTTGATAGGGTGCTTGTATCCGGTCATCCAGTTGAACACGTCGATGTTGTGTACATGCTGCTCGACGATATGGTCGCCGGAGAGCCACTTCCAGTTGACCCAGTCGCGGATCATCCATTCCATATCGCTCCAGCCGGCCTGGCGGTCCTTGTACCAGAGCATTCCCTGGTTCCAGTAAACGTTGCCTCCAGTGATCTCACCGATCAAGCCTTCCTGGATCTTCTGGAAGGATTCCACATACGCCCTCTGATGGTGGCGCTGCGTTCCGCATACCACGCTCAGCCCCTTGGCTTCAGCCTGCTTGGCGGTAGCCATGATCAGGCGGTATCCCTTCGCATCGACGGCTATAGGCTTCTCGAGGAAGGAATGGACATTCTTTTCGGTGGCATACCTGAAGTGCTCGGGACGGAATACCGGAGGAGTGGCTACTATCACCATGTCCACACCGGAATCGATCACCTTCTTGTAAGCATCGAAGCCCACGAAGCAGCTTTCTTCCGGCACTTCCACGTTACGCTCTTCCTTAAGCTTGTCCTTGAGACTGCCCAGCCTGTCTGCGAATACGTCGCCAAGGGCGGTGACGGTGATCCCTTCAGCCGCATCCAGGAGGTTCATTACGGCGCCAGAGCCGCGGCCGCCGCATCCGATGACGCCCACCTTGAGCTCTTTCCCGTCAATCGCCTTGTCCGGCAGTTCAGGAATGTAATACTCGCCAGGTTTCCTGAGAGGAACCTGTTTCCCGTCCTTCTTTCCGCTGCAGGCCGACAACAGCATGCTGCCACCAACGACTGCGGCTCCAACCTTGGCACTCGTGCCCAGGAAGGATCTTCTGTCCATAGTCTTGCTCATATCCAATTCTAGTTTTATATGTTATCGTTCCAATCCGTCAGGCACTTCGCAGACGACCCGGAAGCCTATGCCCTTGATGTCCGAATACCACCAGATGCTCTTCGGGTTCTGAGGGTCGGTACGGAGCCATTCTACGTTACGGGTGTGGTCGCGGGAAGCACAGCGCACCTTCGAGGCATCGTCCGAATAGCTGCCGCCCCTGACGACATGCTCCTTGCCCTCGGAAGGTCCCTTCGGATCCAGGACTCCGTCGGAGAGCAAGGAATATGCATCCTCGGCGTAGTAGTCGGAGCAATACTCCATGACGTTGCCCAGCATATTCTTGAGTCCGAACGGATTAGCCTTCACGGAGTAAGGTTCCCCGGTCTTGTTCCCGCTGTCGTTGGAATACACCACGTAACGTGCGATCATCGTGGTGTCCGTCTTGCCGAACCGCTTGTTGCGGAATCGCTTCGCATCCCCCTCGAAGAAATAAGGAGAAGATGTTCCGCCCCTGGCGGCATATTCCCATTCAGCTTCTGTAGGGAGGCGGTAGCGGCGTCCGGTCTTGAGCGAAAGCCACTGGCAGAAGGTTTCAGCCGCATAGTGCGTCATCGTGATGGCAGGCCTTTCTCCCATTCCCCATCCCTGGTCAGGGAAACCGAACGGCGGAGTAGGACCGCTTACGGCATCCACGTCCGGGCGGCTGTTATTGGCATATATCTTCTCAGGAGGGGTGCGCCCCTCGGACATCGTTTCATTGTAGAACGACCAGAACTGGCTCCAGGTCACCTCGGTCTCTCCCATGAAGAACGGCGAAACCCGTACTTTCCGGCACGGACCTTCGTCCGCCGAACGGCCTTTCTCGCCCTCCGGACTGCCGATGGTGAATTCTCCGCCCGGGACGGCCACCATGCTGATACTGGCGGTGGTGCCCGGAACGGTCTCCATGAAATTCTCGAACGCAGTCACGACGGCTGCGGAATCATATACCGTACCCCCGCCTGTGTCCATTACCTTGCCTTCCAGCCGCTTGTGCTCGTATCCTGGCATGTGGTGACCGGTGTTCAAATGGCAGCTGATGCAGTTCAGCCCCAGTTTGGAGGCATTCTCCTCATAATAGAGGTGAGCGGTGATACCGTCGTCGTTGATTCCTTCCGGATACAGGTTGGCGTGACACTTCAGGCAGGACTCGTTGTACACGGTGCTGGTGGCGTGGTCAAGGTTCCTCATGGCTTCCCAGTCGATCTTGTCCTTGGAAGTCGTGATCTTCTTCCACATATGCTTGGCACCCGTCCTGGACTTTATCATATAGTACCTGAAGAATCCGTTTTCCTGTGGCGGGAGGTGGCACTCTGTGCAGGAAGTCACCACTCCGCTCTTGCTCAGGAAATGCTCGGATTTCTTCCAGTCGGCGTCGGCCTGCTCATGGTAGTGGCAGCTCATGCAATACTCTGCTGAAGAGGTCTTCGACATGGTGCTGCCGAGGACGAGCGCTATGCACATCCCCAGAACCAGGCATACCAACCCCGTGACCAGAAGGATTTTTTTCATACGAAATGTAAATATACGAAAATCATTTGGTATTTTTGGCTTATGCACAAGAAGTTATTGTATTCGTTAATATGCGCAGGCCTGTTGCTTTCCGCCTGCAGCACCCCGTACAACTGCGGCAGGCTGCTCGCGGGGGAAAAGGTCATAACCACCTCCCCGAACCCTGACAGCATCTATCTCTACACCCCGGCGATAGCGGAAGGCTTCGGGGGACGCTTCGTGGTAGCGGTCGATTACGGCGGTCCCGGAACCTATTCCCTGGACGGCCCGAAGTCCGATTTCGGAGACTACAAGGCCGGCAACCAGATCCGGGTGCTCCTGTCCGACGACAAGGGAAAGACCTGGCGCGAGACCCCTGCCCGCATCCCGATGATGCACGAGATCCTGTTCAAGGCAGGTGGAAGCCTCTATATGATAGGCCATTCCGGACGGCTGCTGATTACGCGCAGCGACGACAACGGCGAGACTTGGAGCGAACCGGCGGTGCTATGCCCGGAGCCACGTTGGCACCAGAGCTGCACGGCCGTGGACGTATATGACGGCAAGGTGACCCTGGTATATGAGAAATGGGTTGCGGAGAAGCACAAGTGGCCAGGGGTCGGTCCGGTGCTTATGCAGGCCAGGGAGGATGCCGACCTGACGGATCCTTCCAACTGGAAGTTCTCTGAACTGTACAATCCGGACGATGACATGGAGGCTGCCCGCCCTTCCGGAATCCCGGTGAACGCCCCGGGTGCGCCCGGGATGCTGGAGACGAACGTCATACGTGTCCATAACCCTGCGAACCCATTCTATGATGCAACCGGCAAGTCAGTGGCCCTGCTCGCGCGGGCCTCGACTGGTTTCCCGGACATCGGAGTTATGCTGAAAGGATATGAGCGGGAAGACGGATCCCTGGCGATCGGACGTTTCCGCAAGAACGAAGGGGAAGTCTATTTCGTGCATATTCCGGGAGGAGACCTCAAGTTCCACATACTGTACGATCCGGAATCCCGGCTGTACTGGCTGCTGCATTCCCAGATCGACGGGAGGATGAACTACAGGAGGCGGCTCGCCCTGTCGTATTCTCCGGACCTGCTGCGCTGGACCTTCGCAGGCCTGGTGGCGGTGGGACCGACCGACCATTCCGCACGCCATTATGCCACCATGATCCAGGACGGGGACGACCTCTTCATAGTCAGCCGTTCAGGCGATGAAAGGGCCCGTACTGCTCATGATGGGAATATAGTTACCTTCCACAGGATCAAGGATTTCCGCAAGCTGATATACTAGCGGTTCAGGGCCGGCTTTTTCGTTTTGCACGCTTTTTGCCTATGGTAGGCTTCGTTTGAAGAAAACCAAAAAAAGCGATAATATGAAAAAGTTAATCCTGATCATTTCAGTGCTGCTGGCTTCGGTCGTCGCCGGAGCTCAGACAGCCACTCTTACCGGTTCGTTCGATGCTTTGAAGGAAGAGAACCTGCTTGATGCGGAAATCGATTTCGACAAGGGTGTTTACAAACTCATCCCTGTGGAGCAGTTCGTGACCGTTACTCCTGACTGGGAGCAGATAAAGAAAGAAACCACCGACCGCTTCTTCCAGGGCATCAACAAGACCCTGAAGCTGACCCACAAGGCAGCCGTCAAGACAGGGAAGCAGAACTTCACCATCGAGGTTGAGATCATCAACGTGGACGACAAGGGCAACACCATTTCCAATGTCCAGGTCTGCGACAGCGAGGGCAAGGCCATCGCCAAGATCGAGCATCTCTATGGTAAGGGCGGCCGCTACGGAACCTTCTGCAACCTGATGGGAGACGGTCTGGAGAGTACTGGAGAAAAGATCGGAAGGATGATATCCTATTCGATCCTGAAGAAAAAGTACATCGACAAGTAGGGAACCTTATTTCATGAAGACTATGATGTAGTACATCATCAGTCCCGATGCGATAAGCTTGATCCCGGTACCGCAGAGGAAGCCCAGGAAGGCTCCGATGGAAGATTTCACGGATTCAAATCCATTCTTCCTCGAGATCAGGAATTCAGCCAGGAAAGCCCCGAGGAGGCTTCCGAGAATGATTCCGACCGGCGGTATGAACATCCCAAGGAACAAACCGACCATTGCGCCACGACCGGCGGCTTTACTGCCGCCGGTTATTTTTGTGAAATATGCCGGCACGAAATAGTCTATGACGGTCACGGCTATTGTGATCCCCAGCCAGACCAGCAGGAAGGTCAGGGTCATCGGTTCTCCGGCAGCCGAGGTTCCGCTGCCCCAGAGATAGAGGATCAGCAGCCCCACCCAGCTTATCGGAGGTCCGGGAAGGCCGGGGAGTATGCTGCCCGCGATTCCGATGATTCCGGCAAGAACAGCCAGTATTATGATGACGGTGGACATCTCCCTTCAGGTCAGGCCCACTCCACGTCGTCCGGAAGGATTGGCAGGCGGCCAGGACCGAGGCGCCTTGCGCCGTCGGCGGTCACGAGCACGTCGTCTTCCAGGCGGATGCCGCCGAAGTCCAGATATTCCTTCTCCAGCTTGGCGTAGTTGACGAAGCCGTTGTCAGTCTTCTCGGCCTTCCATTTGGCGATGAGGGCAGGGATGAAGTATATTCCCGGCTCATCGGTTACGACATGGCCCGGAACGAGCCTGCGGGCCATCCTGAGGCTTCCGAGACCGAGCTGCTTCGAGCGCTTCTGGTCCGGATCGTATCCCACCAGGTCCTCGCCGAGGTCTTCCATGTCGTGGACATCCAGGCCCATGTTGTGCCCGAGGCCGTGAGGCTGGAACAGACCGGCGATGCCGGCTTCCACCATGGCGTCCACGTCTCCCCTGACGATATCCAGCGACTTCAGTTCCTCAAGCATCAGCCTGGCCGTGGCGATGTGCACGTCGCGGTAGGCGATGCCCGGCTTCGTCAGGCTGAAAGCCAGTTCGTTGCAGTCGCAGACGATCTGGTAGATCTCCTTCTGCTTAGGAGTGAACTTGCCGGAAGTAGGGTAGGTCCTGGTATAGTCGGAAGCATAATGCATGTTGTTCTCGGCGCCCGCGTCGATCACCATCAGCCTGCCCGGTTCGACGATGTTGTCGTGGCCGTGGTTGTGCAGGATCTCGCCGTGCTGGGTCAGGATCGTCGCAAAGGACACGCCCCAGCCCTTTGCAAGGGTATAGGCCTCCATCTTTCCCACGATTTCCTGTTCGACGACGCCCAGGCGGATGTTCTCGCGCCCGACGGTGTGCATCTCCTGTCCGAGGGCTCCCGCATCGTCAAGTTGCGCAATCTCGCATTCCTCCTTGACCAGCCTCATAGAGATGACAGCCTTGATCAAAGCCTCCGAAGCCTTGGCTTCGAGTTCCCCTTCAGGAATATCCAGCAGGGCGGCCAGTTTCATGGTATTGTAGTATCTGGAAGGAGGTAGGAAATGTACGGTCCTGCCTGCCGCAAGGGCCTTTCCGACCACTGCGTCCAGCTTTCCGTACGGAGCGGAATGCTCCACGCCGACCAGGGCTGCCTTCGAAGCCACTGACGGCTGAGGCCCCATCCAGATAATGTCTCCGATCTCAACGTCGTCCGCGAACAGGGTCTCCTCACCGCCGTCCAAGTCGATAACCGCGGCGAAACGAGGTTCGTCTATTCCGAAATAGTACAGCCAGGACGAGTCCTGACGGAACTTGTAAGCATTGTCCTTGTACTGGGCGGCAGCTTCCACGTTGCCCAGGAACAGGGCTATTCCGCGCTTGCCCTCAGGCGCGCTGAGCGACATTTTCTCCAGCAGGGTCTTCCTTCTGGCGATGTAGGTTTCTTTTGGGAACATATCCAATGATTGAGTTTTTTTTCGGTTTTTACAAAGATAAGAATTAAATTTGTTCACTATGCTGAAATTCATTCTTATCTGCGCGCTGGTCGGCGGCTTGATCGGCCTGTTGTTCTCCCGCAGCGGAGAAGGGGACAAGGGATTCACTGAAGGTGCTAAAAGGGGTATTGAACTAGGATGCGGGTGCATCGTAATCTCGGTCATACTGCTCGTAATCCTGTTTTTCCTCATAGTTGGGCTTCTGGCTATCTGATGGATATCTGATTTTTACTCGATTTATATGAAAAAGATGATCATTTGGCTGGGAGCCGCGCTTATTGCGGTGCTCCTGGTTGTTGGTTGCTCTCCGAAGCATAACGTACTCACTTCAAAGGAAAAAGCCGACGGGTGGCAGCTGCTTTTCGACGGCAGGACCCTGGACGGTTGGCGTGACTTCAATGGAGATTCCCTCACCGGACCATGGATGGTCGTGGACGGAGCGATCCAGGCCATGGGCGAAGGAAGCGACGCCAGCGGCTACATTGTCACGGACAAGGAATATTCCAACTTCCATCTGAAGTGGGAGTGGAAGATCAGCAAGGGCGGCAACAGCGGAATGATGTACCACGTGGTGGAGAGGAACTGCTTCGACGTCCCATACGTGACCGGTCCTGAATACCAGCTCATCGATGACGACAACTTCACCGAGATGAACGACGGCTATGTCCTGGAGCCTTGGCAGCGCTGCGGCGTGGACTATGCGATGTACGTGCCGGACTTCGAGACCCGGGACCTCAAGCCTGCAGGGGAGTGGAACCAGTCCGAAATCATATTCGACAACGGCCATGTCACCTACCTGCTCAACGGCAAGGTAACAGTGGAATTCGATGCCTGGAGTGCTGACTGGCAGGCCCGCAAGGCGGCCGGCAAGTGGGCTGAGTGCACCGAATACGGCATGTCCCCTTCAGGACACATATGCCTCCAGGACCATGGCTATCCGGCCTGGTTCAGGAACATCAAGATAAAGGAACTGCCTGACGCAGAGCCGGTTGAGAAAGACCTCTTCAACGGCGAGGACCTTTCCGGTTGGATCAAGTACGGAACTGAACTCTGGTACGTCGATGAGGAAGGCTGCCTGGTCTGCGAGAGCGGTCCGGACAAGGCCTACGGCTACCTGGGCACGAGCGAATATTACGATGATTTCGACCTGACCCTGGAATTCAAGCAGGAGGCCGAAGGCAACTCCGGAGTATTCATCCGTTCGGTGGTACCGGAAGGTGTCAAGGTCAACGGATGGCAGGTCGAAGTCGCTCCTCCGAACTGTGACACGGGCGGAGTCTATGAGTCATACGGACGCGGCTGGCTGTACCAGATTCCGGACGAGAAGGAAGGCGTCCTCAAGTACGGCGACTGGAACACGATGCGCATCCGCCTGGAAGGCGACCATCTGCAGTCCTGGCTCAACGGAGAACCTATGACCGACCTTACCGATGCAAAGATTGGAAAGGGACACGGCCGTATCTGCCTGCAGATCCATGACGGCGGCGGAATCAAGGTCCGCTGGCGCAACATCCACATCAAGACTTTGTAATACACAAATCATAATAATTCTAAACAATACCAATATGACTGGAAGGACTGATACTTTGATGAAAGAGGTACGGAAAGTGCTCGAATGGGACATACTCAAGTTCTGGGCAGCGATGCAGGATCCCCGCGGAGCTTTCTACAACAGGGAAGACGTACGCGAGGAGCAGCTGAACGCAAGGATCCTCTGGGCGTTCTCTAGTGCCTACAGGCGCTTCAGGAAGAAGGAATACCTTATGCCTGCGATGAATGCCAAGGACTATTTCCTGCAGCACTTCCTGGACCACAAATACGGCGGTGCCTACAATTCGGTGGATTCCTGGGGTGAGAAACTGGACACCGATGCCCACCTGTGCAACCAGGCCATGGCGATATACGCCCTCAGCGAGTTTTTCGGAGCGGTCAAGGACGAAGAGGCCCAGAAGCAGGCCGTGAACATATTCAAGATAGTCGAGAAGGAATTCCGCGATCCGGTTTCGGGCGGATATTTCGACACTCTGGCGAGGGACTTCACCCCGAAGGACGAAAGCAAAGTGGCCCTCTCCCACATATTCCTGCTGGAAGCATATTCCAACATGTACCGCGTGTGGAAGGATGAGACGCTTCGCGAAGTGATCTCCAGCCTGCTGGATACGATCGTGACCAGGTTCTACAATCCTGCGACCGGCCATCTGGAGCTGTCTGCGGCCAGGAACTGGAGTCCGGTTCCGCAAGGCTGCATGTTCGGTCTGGACCTCGAAGCTTCCTGGTCCATACTCGATGCCGCCTACGCCATCAAGGACATCGACGAGATCAACCGCGTGAAGGACATCTGCCTGCAGCTCTACAAGTCCGGAATGAACGGACTTACAGGTGAGGGATATGTTGCCTTCGGCAAGGATACGGACGGGAATATCGAGACTCAGATGGAGCCATGGGTCCAGGCGGAGGCGCTGGTCGCCAACCTGTGCGCATGGAAATACCAGTCCTGCACCGACGGCGCCGACTATGCCCTGCGCATATGGGACTTCATCAAGGACCATCTCAACGACACGGTCGATACGACGGCTTTCAGGATGTTCCCGATGCACGATGCCCGCGCCTGCATGCAGGTACTCAGTTTATTCCGATGATAAATATTCCAAACGATCATGCTTAGCATAGTTCTCAGCATTGTGGTCGGAGGTATGCTCGGCCACGCGATAGACGCCGGATATGACGGACGCCTGGCGCAGTATATCAACAGTCCCGACAGTTACGCTATCAAGTTGTTCTCTCCGGAAGTGATCGCACAGGGGAAAGGCGGCTGGCAGGGCGAGCACGCCGGTAAGTGGATGTACGCTGCCTCCAAGGCCTATGAACGCACTGGAGACCCCGCAGTCCTGGAACGGCTCATTTCCGTGGCCGACTATCTGGTCTCCCGCCAGGAAGAAGACGGCTATCTGGGATGCTACCGCGAAGACAAACGCTACTATCACAGGCCTTCTCCGGAAGCCATGACGGTGGACTGGGACACCTGGATAATGGCCTACCTGATCAAAGGCTTCACCGAAGCCAGCGTTGCCACGGGCGATCCGAAATATGCCGACTGCGCCCTTAACATCGTCCGGTTCCTCCACTGGACCGTATTCGACCAGGGCATCAAGATCGCCCAGACGGGGATGCACAGCGGAATGGCCGGATGCGGCATGCTCGACCCGCTCTGCGATCTTTATCGCCAGAGGCCCGTAAAAGAGGTTAAGGAACTGATAGACAGGTGTATATTCGAACTCGACGATACTCCTTGCCTTCAGTTGATAACCCTGGCTTGCAAGGACTATGATGTATCCCTGATCGGCAACGGAAAGATCTACGAGATGAACCGGTGCCTGACCGGCATGGCCAAGGCCTACCAGCTCTTTGGAGATGAGCGCTTGCTCAAGGCTTGCAAGAATGCCTGGGAGAGCATCAGGGCCAACCATCTAACCACCCTCGGAGGGCCTTGGGGCGGCATCAACTACTGCTGGGAGATATTCAACCGTGTCGCGGAATGGGCTCCGTATGAGTGTACCGAGACCTGCTCTGTCATGGAATGGATGCACTTCACCTGGGAGATGCTCAAGATCACCGGCGACGGCAAGTATGCTTCCGAGATCGAGAAATCTTCCTACAACGCCCTCATGGCTGCCCGCGCTGAAGACGGACTCAGATGGGAATACTACGTACGTACCAACGGCGAGATGACTCCGCGAGGCGACTGGGCATGCTGCTGGAGCAGCGGCATGACCGCCCTTGAAGACGTGCCGGTCTATATGTACGACACCCGCAAGGACGGTATATACGTGAATATCATCTGCGAGAGCTCATATGAAACCGCCGTCCGCGGAAAACAGGTACGGCTACAGCAGGTTTCCGACTATGCCAGGACCGGTGTCGCCGAATATGTCGTCGGCGGGCAGGGTTCCTTCACCATCGCCGTCCACAATCCCGAATGGGCCGCTTCCTGCAAGGCCAGTGTCAACGGCAGGGAAGTGAAGGCAAAGGTCAAGGACGGATATATCGCCGTCAAGCGTTCCTGGAAGGACGGGGACAGGCTCACTGTCGCTTTCCCGTTCGAAATCCGCACTCTGGAGAAGACCTGGGAATATCGTAACGCAGGAGCGAAGGAACACAACTTCCCTAACTGGTACAACGGATTCACGAACCACTACGTTACCTTCTCGGCTGGCCCTCTGGTGTTCGCGACCGACCATCCGGACAGTTTCGAGAAGCAGGATCCGCTCAAGCTTACCCGCGATGAAATCGGTGCCGCCAGGCTCGTAAAGGTGGATGGCAGCTCCATAATGAACCCTAGCCCGGAACTCCACGTGGGCGGGCTTACATTGAAACCTATCGCGATGATGCCTCCGTTCGAAGAAGGCCCGCAGTGGCGTACGACCTGGTTCCAGATCAAGTAGGCGTACACAGATTCGTGAGCCTGACGAAGTCCTCCACGCCGAGGCGTTCAGGCCTGAGTTCGAATACCGGATCGGTCAGGATGCTGGCCGGTCCGTCTCTTTTGGAGGCGGGTATCAGAGGCTTCAGGGAATTCCGGAGAGTCTTGCGTCTCTGTCCGAAGGAAGCCTTGACTATGGAGCGGAAGAGTTTGTCGTCGCAGCCGAGGCTGGTGCGGGAATTCCTGGTGAGGCGGATGACTGCGGACTGAACCTTAGGAGGAGGATTGAAGGCACCCGAACCGACAGTGAAAAGATACTCTATGTCGTACCAGGCCTGGAGGAACACGGACAGGATGCCGTAGGTCTTGGTGCCCGGCTTTTCGGCTATGCGCTCAGCCACTTCCTTCTGGATCATGCACACAACTTCGGGGATTATGTCCTTGTGGTCGAGGATCTTGAAGAATATCTGCGAAGAAATGTTGTACGGGAAGTTCCCGATCACCGAATACTCTCCCGGGAATACCGTTGCCAGGTCCATCTTCAGGAAGTCGCCTTCGATCAGCCCTTCTCCCAGTTGAGGGAAATGCTTCCTCAGATACTCTACCGATTCCTTATCGATCTCGACAGCTTTAAGCTGTCGAGATGATTCACCCCCCTGCACCCCCGGTGGGGGACTGAGGGGCGTTCCCCTCAGACTCCCTGAGTCGCTGCGCTCCGAATCATCACGATCCGATGGTGCTGCAGGTGGCGAGACCACTGCCACCCTCGGCACGTTAAGAGGGGGGACCGTGAGCGAAGCGAACGGTGGGGCCGAGCTCTGCGAGGCGGTCGAGGCCCTGCAGACACCATCGGATCGCGTCAAAAGGTATTTAGTCAGGACTCCCATGCCCGGGCCGACTTCGAGGACGGGACTGCCCTTGAGTGCCCCGACAATGTTCTGCGCTATCGCCTGGTCGGTGAGGAAATGCTGCCCCAGACCTTTCTTCGCTCTAACTTCCATGGTACAAAGATAGCAACCTTCGCGATAATTTGCTAAATTTGCAGGCTATCAGAATATTCAAGGAAAACCATATGTACAGAACTCACACTTGCGGAGAACTCCGCATCGGAAACGTCGGCCAGGAAGTCACCCTCGCAGGATGGGTGCAGAGGTCGAGGAAACTCGGAGGGATGACATTCATCGACCTTCGCGACCGCTATGGCATCACCCAGCTCGTAGTCGAGGCAGACGCCGACCCTCAGCTGGTCGCCACCGCCACCTCCCTCGGCCGTGAATATGTCATCCAGGCCGTCGGAGAAGTGATCGAACGCCAGAGCAAGAACCTCAAGATGCCTACCGGCGAGATTGAAATCAAGGTCGGAAGCATCAACATATTGAACAAGTCCGTGACTCCTCCTTTCACCATCGAGGACGAAAGCGACGGCGGTGAGGATATCCGCGCCAAGTACCGCTACCTGGACCTCCGCCGCGGCCCGTTGCAGAAGGCCCTGGCGATCCGCCACAGGATGGCCCAGGAGATCAGGCAGTATCTCGACTCCCAGGACTTCATGGAGATCGAGACCCCGTACCTGATCAAGTCCACCCCGGAAGGAGCCCGCGACTTCGTGGTCCCGTCCAGGATGAACCCGGGACAGTTCTATGCACTTCCGCAGTCTCCGCAGACCTTCAAGCAGTTGCTTATGGTTGCGGGATATGACCGTTACTTCCAGATAGTCAAGTGTTTCCGTGATGAGGACCTGAGGGCTGACCGCCAGCCGGAGTTCACCCAGATCGACTGCGAGATGAGCTTCGTGGAGCAGGAAGATGTCCTGAATACCTTCGAAGGTATGATGAGGACCCTGTTCAAGAACGTCCTGGATGTCGATATCCCTGATCCGCTTCCGAGGATGAGCTGGTACGAGGCCATGGACAAATACGGCTCTGACAAGCCGGATGTCCGTTTCGGGATGACCATCCACGAGATTACGGACAAGGTCAAGGGCAGAGGCTTTGCAGTCCTCGACGGAGCTAAGTATGTAGGCGCTATCGCAGTCCCGGGAGCCGCCGACTACACCCGCAAGCAGACCGATGAGCTCACCGAGTGGGTCAAGAGGCCTCAGGTAGGTGCAAAGGGCCTGATCTACATCAAGCTCAACGCCGACGGAACGACCAAGTCCTCGATTGACAAGTTCTACTCCCCAGAAGACCTCAAGGCCATCGCCGAGGCAGCCGGAGCCAAGACCGGAGACCTCGTGCTGGTGATGTCCGGCGACAATGTACGCAAGGTCCAGACCATGCTCGGAGTGCTCCGTATCGAGATGGGCAACAGGCTCGGACTCCGTGACCCTAAGGTATTCGCGCCGCTGTGGATAGTGGACTTCCCGCTTCTCGAATGGAGCGACGAGGACAACCGCTTCTATGCGATGCACCATCCTTTCACCGCACCTAAGCCGGAGCATATGGACTGGTTCAACAGCGACAGGAAGGAAGACCTCGAAAGGGTATGCGCGAATGCATATGATTTCGTACTGAACGGCACCGAACTCGGCGGAGGTTCCATCAGGATCCATGAGGCCCAGGTCCAGGAGAGGATGTTCCAGGTCCTCGGAATAGGCCCTGAGGAGGCTGAATACAAGTTCGGATTCATCATCAACGCCTTCCGCTTCGGGGCTCCGCCTCACGGAGGTCTGGCCTTCGGGTTCGACCGTGTTTGCGCCCTCTTCGCCGGCAAGGAGTCCATCCGCGACTTCATCGCCTTCCCGAAGAACAACCAGGGACGCGACGTGATGATCGACTCCCCGTCCGAGATCGACCAGGTCCAGCTTGACGAGCTCAACCTGGACATCCGCCCGATCTCCCAGGAATAAACGTTTATGAATAGGTTTACCATAGCGATGCTCTCTGCTGCAATTGCAGCGGGAGCATCTGCTTGTTCTGACGGCAATAAGATGGGAACATACGGTTATGATGCCGGGTATCTTGCCTCCAAGGGCATCCCGACGATAGAACTCAAGAGCGAAGACGGCCAGGCAAGGGTACTCCTTGCCCCGACCCTCCAGGGCAGGGTGATGACATCCACCACCGGGGGAGAAAAAGGCCCCAGCTTCGGTTGGCTCAACTACAAGGCTCTGGCCGACGGGTTCGTCAACCCCCAGTTCAATCCGTTCGGAGGCGAAGAACGCTTCTGGATAGGCCCGGAGGGCGGTCCGTTCTCCTGGTTCTTCAAGCCAGGAGAAGAGCAGGTGTATGCCAACTGGAATGTTCCGGCTCTCCTCGATACCGAGGCGTATGACGTGGAATCCGCATCCGACACTGAGGCTGTATTCGTAAAGGAACAGGCCCTCCGCAATGCCTCCGGAAATGAATTCAACATCGGCCTCCGTCGGGTGGTCACCATCCTGGAAAAGGCTGGGACAGAGGAACTTCTGGGCGTGGATATTCCTGAAGAAGTCCGTGTCGTTGCCTACCGCACCGAGAACTCCCTCATCAACCGCGGCACCACCGCCTGGACCAAGGAAACCGGAATGCCATCCGTCTGGATCCTCGGAATGTATCCACCTACACCGACCACCACCGTATTCATACCATACAACGAAGACCACGAAGGCAAGATAGTCAATGACGAATATTTCGGTAAAGTTCCCGCCGACCGCCTCCAAGTCGGAGACGGACTCATCCGCTTCAAGATAGACGGGAAATACCGCTCCAAGATCGGCCTCCCCGCCGGCAGCGCCAAGGATATCTGCGGCAGCTACGACCCCGAAGCAGGAGTACTGAATATCCTCAAATACACCATCCCCGAGGGCGAATGCGACTATGTCAACTCCCAATGGGGCCCCCAGGACGACCCATACCACGGCGATGTCATCAACTCCTACAACGACGGCCCGACCGATACCGGCACGATAATGGGCCCGTTCTACGAGATTGAAACCTCATCCCCAGCCGCACCACTGGCACCCGGTCGAACCCTCACTCACACTCAGTACACCCTCCACCTCCAAGGCCCCGCACCAATCCTGGAAAGTATCTTCAACCGGATATTCTTGACGAAGGATATGAAATTAAAATAATTTTCATATCTTTGCAGTCCTGACCGAAATCAAGGTTTGACAAAACCCATCGGCACAACCCCTGGAGAGGTGGGTGAGTGGCTGAAACCACCGGTTTGCTAAACCGACGTACGTCTCAAGCGTACCACGAGTTCGAATCTCGTCCTCTCCGCGCAATGCAATCAAGAAGGCAGATGCCGCTCCAAACGGAGCGGCATTTCCCGTTTTATGTGCAGGCTGGTTTGAAAGCTTGCTTTCAACTGCCTGCACAAGAACGGGAAGAGGCTTCCAGCCTCATCTGCCTTTCTTGATTGCTCACGGACAGACCGAGTTGCCGGAGGGCCCCCGGCCCGACGGAATCTCGGGCTCGATTACAGGGATTTCACCTCCTCCAATAGAGATTGTTCTCTTTCTTTTCGCTCTCTCCTCTCCCGCCGATACTCTTCCCGCGCTTTTTTTCTTTCTTCTTGAGCGATGTGATAGACGTCCCCGTTCCGAATAATTGCGGCAGAAACGATGTCGACGGTTTTTTCTAAGTTCGCCTTTTTCAGCTGGCACTCCCAAACGATGATGACGCTCCAGCCTTTCGCCTCCAGCTTGCGCCAGACTTCCTGATCACGCTCCTGGTTCCTTGCGACCTTGGCCAGCCAAAACTCCGTGTTAGTCTTTGGGATTGTATAATACTTACAGTCTTTATGGCCATGCCAAAAGCAGCCGTGTACGAAGATAACCGTCCGATACTTTGGCAATACGATATCCGGCCGGCCGGGAAGGCGCTTATCATTTATCTTGTAGCGAAAGCCCTGACGCCACAGACAAAGACGCAAACGTCGTTCCGGGCCAGTATTTTTGGCTCGATTGTGAGACATACATTTGAAACGCTGTTCTGGGGTCATGGCAATCTGGATTGCATTGCAAATTTACACAGAATCAGATGAAAAGTATTAACTTTGTATAGTCCACCACGATAGAAAGGCCATGTTAGTCAATCACAGTCAAAAAACCATAGACCAGATTACCGACTTAAACGGTAATCCTCTTTATGGTGAGCGCATAATGTTTGAGCGCATAATGAGAGACTGTGACAACAGCCCTCTAACCTGGCATGTGTTCTACAACCTTTTGATAGACTACCCGATTAACGGGAAACCCCGGTTTGAAATAGACTTTCTTCTTGCATGTAAAAAGGGGGCCATCGTGATAGAGGTAAAAGGAGGTAAAATAGAAAAACAGGGCAGCGAATACATTAATCATGCTTATGGAAAGAGCCGTGTCATTTCAGATCCGTTCAAACAGGCAGAGGATTATAAGTGGGGCCTTTTCAATAACAACATTATTTCGCAGGACGAACTTGTAATCGCGACAGCTTGTGCTTTTCCCATGTCTGTTTTCTCTGATACAGAGCATTCCGGCAGGGTGTGGACCAAGACTGAACATGACAATACGAGCCTTTCTTTTGCCGATTTCTGCATTCAGATTATTGATGCCGAGAGACTTCGTTGTGGACTCTCTCTTCCTCGGCTAAGCGATAAGGACTTGGAACGACTTATAAATCACCGCCTCACTTCTTCCGTATTCACGTCTGGCGATTACTCCTGGAAAGAGCTCGAAGAAGTTTTAGAGTGGTTGCGGGCCGATGATGAAAGTACGATAGAGAGCCTAAGTGACAATAACCGCTTATTCATTGAAGGTGGCCCTGGCACAGGAAAAACCACAATAGCCAAGACTTATATCAAGAGTCACAAGCGCCTGCACGGCCTTTACCTCTGCTGGAACAACCTCCTAGCCGCAAAGTTTAAACACAAAGTCGAATTTGAGAATCTTGGAGATTGCGACGTCTATACCTTCGCCGCATTCATTTTAAAGATTTCCAATGGGCGTTTTAACCTCGAGAAGATTAACTCTCTGGATGGTGCCGAGGCACTGAAAGACGAATTGAGGAATCTATTATCTTCTTATAGAAAAGATTCAGCAAATGCTCCTTACGACTATGTAATAGCTGATGAGGTGCATGATGTTCTCGATAAGGGAATCGAGGTTCTCCTGAACGAAATATCCTCCATCATTGGAGATGGGCTTCAGACCGGACGTTATTTAGCGTTCTATGACAGAGAGCAGGCCTATAACAACCAGGCAAGGGAATTATCAGATTATGCCGCAACACTCTATAAAAACGCCGCCAGATACCGTCTCCTTGACTGTCGAAGAGTGCAGACAAACAAGGACATCATCACCTTCGCCAGGAAAATTAAAGACTCTGAAAACTATGATGCTTCGCTAAGGGTTTTTAAGGAGATTGAAATGACCGATGGTATTCCCATTACTATCACTCATTTCGGGAATGCAATGGGAATGATTCAGCATATCAAAGAACTTGCAGAAGATGTTTCCAAACGCCGCGCGGGGTCAGACTATGTTCTCTTGACGCATTCCAATATCAAGAATGTAATGGTATTTGGGGAAATGCCCCTTCTCAATGGCATTCGGCAATTTGCTGGCCCCCGGCCTCTAATCAAAGAGAATATCAATGACGATTTTTCAACGGTTCTTCCTACTGCCAATATACTTGAATATAAAGGGTTGGAAAGTCGGCATGTGATTTTGGCCCTTTATTGCGAAAGCTTCTTCAACACATTCGAACTTTACATAGGAATGTCTCGCGCAATCCAGTCTCTATCACTCTTAATCCTTGACAATAATGTCTGAGTATAATGCCAGCAAAAGGTCCCCAGTTCTGGACTGTATCATGGAAATGATGCAGTATGGACGTCCTTTGAAGGATCGCGAGGAAATACAGAGAGCTAGACCCGTTTTGGAGACAATAGAGAACGCTTTTGAGTTTTACCTTGGGGATCTGTCCCAGCAGCATTCTCCAATATTCTATCTTCCTAAGGTAGTCCCCGAATTCGAAAAGATTCTCACCAACTACATCATAATTCGTTTTGGAGTCTTTAACGAGGATTACAAAAGGACGATTTCCTATCAACATACACATCCGTATGAGATTCCCGGTAACACTACGGAAGAGTACAAGGAGTTCAAGAAGTCATTGGTAATATACGACAAGAATGGCAAGGAGAAAAAAACAGACCTCGGCACCTTCCGGAAGTTTTTCAATGCCATAGCGTATTCCCTATTAGAATCCGACGAAGGGTGCAAGTGCTTTCCTTCTTCGCATTCCAACATACTCGTATGCGACAAAAGGATCCTCCCCGCTAAGAGAGATTCCGTTCTGAGCCGCCATATATATGAAGGGTTTCAAATTCATAAGAGCTTTAATGTCATCACCGACAAGGATGTCGAACTCGTCAAGCAACGAGCAAAAAGCGCACTGAAAGATGGGTATTTAAGTAAATCGGAACCCAAACTGGGGAACGTGTTCATTTTATACGTAAACTCTCCGCGGTACCGCTCTTTTAACTCATCAGAGGTCCTGTCTAAGCTAACACAGTTAGGATACAATGTACGTAACCTGTTTGTTTTCAAGATTACTGATAGGACGTATTCACTAAGAACATTGGTTGAAGAAAAGAACCATTTCAACAATATATACAATGGAACGACCAGGTCCGGAGAGGACTTCATCTGTTACCCCGTGTCCAATGCCGTTCAACACACCGACGGGTTATGTTATTCTGACTACAGGATAACCCTTGAAAGCGGAGATAATTTTGACAAATATTTCCCCGAGGTCGCATCTCTTCTTGAAGGCTTTGATCGAAGGCAAAGGGTTCTCTGTAACATCCTGGCGGCTTGCGCTACTTCAAACTGTGAGATACTTTTCTATGAGCATCTTCAAAATATAGACCCGGAATTCGACCCGGAAGGTCCCTTCTCGATTTTTGAATATATCCGAAATCTGTGGTCAAGGGAAATTATCCCTCTTATTGAGGAATTTACCTCAGGATTCGACTCATTTGCCTTTGTGCTAGAGTCTTCCACCCCAGATGGAATTAAAACAGAAATCCAATCGCTATTTCCTAACAAGCAAATCGTTTTCAAAACGCCTTCTGACTTGATTCCAAAGAAAGGAACCATCCCTGCAAAGGAGGAAAGAATAGTAGTGCTTCGTTTCCTTCAATGTAAAAGCTACCCCTCGCCCTATCCAAACTCCTACGATCCGTATGTAGTGAATCCAAATCAGGACATCCTGGAGATTATACCCGAGGTTCTTTTCAAGGGGCTACTTTCAAGGAGTGAAGGGAACCGCATAAAGCATATCAACCAGGTCCTTGATTCCAACTTCCGTCGAGAGGTCTTCCATTGGACACCTGGAAAGTATTCCGGCGGGTTAGTTGTTCCTCAATCTTACAACATTTTTGGTGATGATGAAGGATATGATGAAAACGATTCAACATCTACCGGTGCTGATAAAGTTAAACTGGAGATGGCGGATGGAAGCACTTCTTTCCCGATAGACACTGAGCCTGTTATATACCAGCTTTCTGATAAGTCTTTACACGTTGGCATCTTACGCGATTTGGTCGATAATCCTGAGATCACCGGGGTTCAATTCCTCTCTGAGATGGAAAGAAAGCTGGAAGCTCTTCTGGATGAAAGAAGAAGGGGAAACAGCTTCGCGGATTCTGCTGTGAGGAATGCATTAGCTTCGCGATATCCAGGATTTAACTTCTCAACAGGTGAAATCTGGAAGCTTGCCTTAAAAGCAAAAATCGAATCGGTTGGATTCGATACCGTTGTAAGAGACCTTTTGCCAAAACTGGATGAAAAAAGCGTTGAATACCGCCTTAAAGATTGGTCAAATACGAGTTCCAAGACCATGCTCCCCAGAAAGAGACGTACCCGGAAAGTCGTATTTGACTATGTCGGCATATCTTCCTTCTCATCGTACCTTAATAACCTTTACAGCAGATATTTGAAAACCATCCGCGACTCTCGTACGACAAACGCCCTCATAGACGACATGATTCGTGTTGTTGTCGGACATGATATCACCGAACTATATTTTAATAATTCTCGCAGACAGTATGAGGACGCAATGAGGCTTTTTAATATCTCAACTATTGATGACCTTGAAGCAATCAAGACCATTACGGAAGAACGCATATCCATAAAAAAAATAAATAGCATTTCGACTAATGACTAATAATCCTTTCATAAACGAAAAAAGAGAAAGCCTCACCCGTTTTGTACGCGAGCAATTGATTGGCCCGGGAGCATACGGGTATAAGTTCGGCATGGACGGAGAAGAGGACGGCGTCGATATTTTAGATGTGACCCCGGGTTCCATATACTGCTCCGGTATTCTTTTCCCCAAGAAAACTAAGGCCAATGAAGATTCATGCGAATCGAGTAGTCCCAAAGAAAGGACGGACGGCCCTGAGAACAATCTCCCTCGTAATGAGGATTCAAACGGTGAAGAGTCTTCGCTATACGATGAAGAAGATATCAAACAGCTGACGCAACGCTTTCCGGACTCCTTCGGCATTTCATGCTGCCTGAGAAAATCTGTTTTGTCGGCTGACGATTTCTCCATTAGGCTTTCGGGACGTTTTTACACGAAAATAGATAATAAAAGCTTTACAAAGGTCTTCGTGAAGGTGGATTCTGACGACATTGCTCAGGTGTCTAATTTATTGTCCGTTTCCACTTCTGTTCCAGATGGCGACGGATTGTCTGTCGATGTCGTTCTCGGCGATTATTTCATCCTTCGCGATAATCGTCTATATTTATTAACCGGAGACAAGAAGACCTATGGTTTGATTCAGGGATGCCTTAATACTATGGAGAAATCCTTTTCTCTTGCCATAGCAAACGAGCATGGCGACAGTATTCAAGATTCCGGTATTCTTCTGTCTTCATACAAGGAACGCGTATTCGGCACCCTCAACGGAATAAAGACCAACAATGTCGATAAGTGCAGGGAAACCATCAGGCTAATTGAAGAGAAAGAGACCCTTCTGTCTTATTTCAGGGACTTGATGCCTATGCTTAGCGCAAACAGTTATGGATTTTGGATTGCGCGCGACTTCAATTTTCCATTGAATCTCAGTCGAGTTAATTTCTCGATGGATGGCCCAAGACTGACCATCAAGCCTACACAGGAGAACGGATTAAAGGATATTCCACTCAACGATAGGACAGGGAATCCCGTTGATAGTGAGAATGCAAAGCTTTCTGTCTGGATACAACTGACAAAAGATTCACGCGACGCCAGCAATGAAAATACATATCTTAAAGTCCTCGTCGAAAACACTTCTTCTCCGTTTGAGGAAAACGAGAAACGGTACTACTCGATTGTCACCGAGGGCGTAAACACAAAAGCTTTCTTCGGTGTAAAGATTGAAATTCTTAGCGACTACATGGCCCCTTATCATCTGAATGAAGAATTCGATTCCGCGGATAAAGAGCAGGCTCAACTTCGCTTTCTTTACAGAAAGATTGAGGATTATGGCGCCGGACACTTATGTTCCGTCGATTGGTCACCTAAGAAAGCCACGCGCGTCTGGTCCGAATTCCTCCCTATGCATGATAGCCCAGATGTGGATGTGGTTCCTCAGAAGGTTGTAAGGATAGATAGCTCTGTACGTACAGAAAAGCTAATTGCCAACACCTCTTTCCTGGAATTCAAGCGCCTTTCAACATTGAGCTCTGAGAGTGACGAGACCATCAAACAAGAGCTCTCCCGCTTCGTTGATGCGTATAAGAGTTGGATAGATAATACTATCATAACATCAGGATCCGGCCAGGAAAGCCATGTTGGTGAGGTCCGAAAACGGTGTTTAAGTGATTATAATCGGCTGGTGGATAACATTTCTCTTCTTTCGCAGCCGAAGGCAATGCTCTCGTTCCGTCTTATGAATACAGCCATGTTCATGCAACTATGGCATTCTTCTGAAGATAATAAACAGCTCGCGCTCCAATATGGAGAGGATGGGAACGACCTAGACGAAGCGTTTTACCAGAATGCGAATCCGGAAATCAGAAGAGGGAAAGGGCCTGCTGCATGGAGGCCGTTCCAGCTCGCATTTATTTTGCTGAACCTGGATGGAATCATTCAAAGCCCTTCGGACCTCTATTGGGAAAAGAGGAATAACCTAGTTGACCTAGTGTGGTTCCCAACTGGAGGTGGAAAAACAGAAGCATATCTTGGACTGATTGCTTTTTCTATTCTCCATCGCCGTTTATCAAACTCAAAAGGCGGGGGAACTACAGCGATTATGCGCTATACATTGCGACTACTTGCTACCCAACAGTTTCAACGTGCCCTTCGGCTCATCCTTGCCCTTGAACAGATTCGCAAGTGGAACCACTATAAGATAGGTGAAGAACCCATCAATATAGGGCTTTTCGTTGGAGCAGGGGCGTTGCCTAATACCTGGGAAGACTCTTCCAGGGAAAAAGGACTTAAGACCGAAGGAGAACGTTGGAATAACGATCAGCCTTCCAAAATTCCGTTTGAGAGTAAAGTTTGTCCTTGGTGCGGGGCTCCGATGCGGTGGAACGAGGACAAGAAGACCCTTACCTGTGAGAATGTATTCTGCGCTTTCGAAGAGGGGCTTCCGGTGCTTCTCTGTGATGAGCTTATCTACGCTACTCCGCCCAGCCTTCTCTTTGGCACCGTCGATAAATTTGCCGCGATTGCGCATAAGGTGTCGGAGAAGAAAAACAGCGATTCCAGGCGGCTGTTCAGATTTAATAACCTGACGCCGGACTTGATTATCCAGGACGAGCTTCACCTTCTTGAAGGGCCTCTAGGCTCAGCCGTGGGTCTCTTTGAAAATGCGGTAGATACCCTTTCAAGCAGGCCGGGCCCTAATGGAATAACCGTTCGACCGAAGATTATTTCTTCAACCGCCACCACACGAAATACTGACTTGCAGATTCTAGCCTTATATGACAGAAATGTCAATGTGTTCCCGAAGAGTGGCCTTGATTTCGACGATTCATTCTTCGCCTTCTACAAGCGACGCCCTGATAATGCCGAGGAATATGACTCAAAACGACGCTATATCGGGGTATTGCCAACGGGAAGGACTGCCATGTATACGCAGATTAGGTTAGCCGCCTGCTGTTTCACTCACCGGGCACTATTCGAGGCTCAGCATCAGGAAGATTTAACTAATCAGGATTTCATCGCGGCCGCCGATTACTACTATACGCTTATTTCCTATTTTAACAGCAAGAAAGATGTAGGTAACACCGATGCGCAATTTTCGACGGAATTCCCGAAATATACAAGACAGGTCTTTCATCGTGTCCTGCGCCACAAGTGGCTTCTTGAATGCTTCTACGCCCAGAATCGCTCTTTTAGTAACTGCGAACTCACAGGACGTCTCAATGGTGCCGAGATTGTTAAGTCCCTTGGTGAGGTCCAGACAAAATGGGACCCGGAGACGAGAATCCCCCATTATTCCTCAAACGGCGACTTCGAGAGAGGCACAACGCCGCCTGATTTCGTCCTCGCGACTAACATGATTTCCGTAGGCATCGATGTGTCTCGATTTAATCTTATGATAGTTAACTCGATGCCCCGAAACAAGTCCGAGTACATCCAGGCGTCTTCACGTGTTGCGCGTGACGAACTTGGTATTGTGTTTACGCTTCATAATCCATACAGGGCTCGTGACCTTTCCCACTTTGAGAAATTCAGGGAATTCCACGAGAAGATGTACTTTTATGTTGACCCTATTTCCATTACGCCTTACTCTCCGCAGGCGATTGAGAAATATATGCCTGCTGTTTTAGCGGCAATCATCCGGCATGAGTTCCCCGCCTTAGCAACCGACATGGGTATTAAGAATCTGGACGATACCAAGAAGAAACAGATTCAGGAACGCATCCACGCCATTTTCAGCACAAGGATGAACTCAATTCAAGGAAATGAAAATGAACTTCTCCGAGATTTGCTCACAGATGAAGGGTTACAGATGATAGATTCTTTTGTCGAAAAAGCTCTGGACGAATGGATTGATAGGATTTCCCTAATCGAGTCCTTTGATAATCCAAAGAAGAACCCTTTGTATCTCTCCCTTGATGCTTACGAGGAAGAGAAAGCGGACACTTTCTGGAGTGTCCCGTACAGTCTCAGAGACATCGCGGAATCCTCAGTTATTAACATTAAAAATGACTGATTATGACAATTAATTCACAGCCGCAATTCAATCAAGAGGTTGATCAGTATAAGCTTCTCTCTTCGACATATGGCGTTGGGACAATCATCCCAACGAAAATGGGTGTCTTTATCATGCCGCTCTCTATCGAGTTGTGGGATTTTATTATGAGGGCCAGACAAGCTGACACCACCGACCCACAGAAACTTAAACAGTTCGCTGTGACACCTATATCCAACCCCTCGTTTCTTAGATATTTACAAGAAAAAGAGGGGATGACCGGTCTAAAGCTACTTGTGTCTATTCCGCACCTACAATTGGATGAATTCAATCGGCAGGAATATGAAAAAAATCCCCTGTTCCAGGATTTTAAAGAGAATAATCCAGGCAGAGTGATTTATGATTCCGTTTTCTCGGTTCCCGCCATGCTTTTCCCGCGTTGGATGTACAGCCCAAAAGACGGAAGGCTGCAAGAACTGGAGGACTGGAAGAAAGAATGGCTGGTCACACATAACAACTCTCTTAGGAATTTTGTGCCTCCGATGGACGCCAAGAGCAAAACCAGCTATGTCAACAAAAAGGGCGAAACCATCGACAGGTATTCATCCCTCAAACAGATGCAGCTCGTTCTCGTTTGCCCGAACGGACATATCTCTGATATACCCTGGGATAAGTTTTTAAGCGCAAGCCACGACCCGGCTGTTGGCGACAAAATCTACGAAGAAGGCTTCGACCTATTTGGATACACTAATACAATGTGTAGCTGTGGGGGAAAGCATTCCTTAGAGTTCTCGGAGAATATCGGTCACACTGAGGGCTTCGGTTATGTTCGCTGTACCAAGTGCAAAAAGAAAACCTCACTGGAAGGTATTCTTAACCTCCGCCCGCTTTGCTCGAAAGAGATGCCTTGGAGGCGACATTCCGGAAAAGAACCTATCCCTGTCGATAGTTCCTGTAAGATTTCGGGGAAACCGGGGATTATGCGGGTGCTCCTAAACACAAGCCCGAGTATCTATTTTGCTGACACTCACAGCTGCCTTTATATCCCGGACACTCTTGGCGAAAATGAACAGAAGGCCCTCAATTTCCTTAATACGGCAGCGTTCCCGAATTATTCCATTTCAAATCCCTCAGCGACGAAGCGGGATTGGTGGAATGTAATTGGTGGAGATAACGCCATAAAACTTGCGCTACAAATGATGGCGGGTGTCACCCTGTCTGATTCTGAAATTCTGAATGTCAAATCGCGCTTCCTGCAAGCTTCTTCTGTGTCCGACGACAAAGAAGAAGAAATGAAATTCGGTGAGTATGTTGTTTTTGCCAACAAAGACAGAATAGACAGTGAGAATTTAAAGACCAAAACCATATCACTGCCTGAAGCCCTGTCTCCATACTTCGCGAAAATAGGTCAAATACCTCTTCTTTGCATAACCAAAACACAACTCAACTTCTTCCGCGTTCAATCACCGGTTCCCACGAGAAATGACAATGGCGGTATTGACTACCCCGAGGGGCAAAAACTCTCTCAACTTCCGAAGGACAAGATAACCGTATATCCAGCCATTCAGGAATATGGGGAAGGGCTTTTCTTCCAATTCAACGAAGAAAGCCTAAAGGCTTGGGACGCTCTGATAAATGCCAATGAGGCCAGTAAGAATAGGTACAAGGAGAAAGAGGACGACGAGAAGAACAACATCCTTTCCGTGATGCTTGGCAAATACGGCAATCCGCATCGGTTCTATCTTCTTCACACCTTTGCGCATTCCATAATCAAAGAGATGGAATTCTCATGCGGATACCCTTCTGCAAGCTTGTCTGAAAGAATTTATTACTCGAACCGCATGTGTGGCGTGCTTATATATACTGCAGAAGGGTCTGAAGGCAGCATGGGAGGACTCGTATGGCAAGGGAAGGACACTTTGATTGAAAGAACCATCAAAAGAGCCATGGACAGGGCGCGACATTGTTCTAGTGATCCTATCTGCTGGGAACGAGACAAAGAAACTATGAACCTTGCTGCTTGCTTCTCGTGTGAAATGATTTCCGAGACCTCCTGCGAATTCAGAAACATGGGCCTTGACCGACAGGCTCTCGTGAATGATTCATTTGGTTATTTCAGGGAATTAAATGTATAAATCGCTTTTGATGATGAAGCGCCTCAAAAGGGCGCTTAAATTATAATTCACCCCAGTCCCGATGTGCCAAGGCGACTCCTATTCTTTCAACTATGCCACATACCAGGGAATTACCTATAAAAAAGGCTCTCCTTACTGCTGTCTCTCCTTCGGTATGACCGCGCGGGAACATATCCAATTGTTCCAACTCTGAAGGGACTAAACGACGATAACGATGATTGACTGGATCTTCAATTACATGCTTGAATCGGGAAACAGATTGTCCTCCCTCTGCTGTTATAATCGTACGAGACGGCTTGTCTAAAGCATCCGGGAAAATCATTGGGCCCTCACTATATAAGTATTTAAACCCTGTCGCGCGGCTTACTCTTTCAATCCGCTTTCCCTGTTTCTCTCGACGCCAAGAATCAATCGAATTGATATCAAGATAAAACTCTTCTGTAATTTCTTCCCTTGGAGTTTCGGCGACGATGTCCCCTAGTGTTATTCTAGGGCCATCATAGCGGGGCCTTACTTTTACAGTGTAGAACACTCCGTTGACCATCGTTCCGGCATTTTCGAAGACCCTCTTTTGTGGCGTTTCTTCGTTAAAATGGTCACTTATATCTGCCAAATCCCACTCGGGATTCTGTTTGATTGCCTGCCCTTCAATAGTATCATTGCTAGGCTCTATAGGGAATGCTTCAGCCATTATCCCCGTAGTATAAATCCACTCAGCGGGATTATCTATACCATGGCATAATGGCGAACCGTTTCTATACGCAAGGATGAAGGTGCGACGACGGCGCTGAGGCATGCCGTAGTCCGCAGCATTTATGACTCTCCATTCAACACTATATCCCAAGTCCGACAAAGACTGGAGAATAATGGCAAAATCGCGCCCCCGTCTCTTCGCTGGCGAGTGTATTAACCGATCAACATTTTCCAAGAAAATAACAGTGGGAGCATTCTCCGCTGCCTCTTTATCTTGAATGAGTCGAATAATGCTCCACCATAAAGCGCCCTTCTGTCCCTCTATTCCTTCGGCCTGCTGAAGAGAGCGTGCTACAGAATAATCTTGACAGGGAAACCCTCCCACTATCATCTGGGCGTCTGGAATGGTTTCGGGATGTTTGACAACCTGCTCAATATCTTCATTAACACAGGATCCGGGTCCATAGACCCTTTCATAAGTACGCCAAACGTGCTGAAGAGTAGAGTTAGGTTCCCACTGATTACTCCATATAACACGGTAAAAGTCCCCTCCCAGATCCGCATTTGCACGTTGTTCAAGACCGACCCGGAAGCCTCCTATACCAGCGAATAACTCCAAAACATTAGGCATGCGGAAACCTTCTTAATTTACAAAGATAGCCATTTTCTCGAAAACATAATACCTTTTCAACAGACCGTCGAAAAGAACCACTCTTCTATTTGGTTAGGAGAATTCTCTTTCTAACCAGTCCTTTAGCGCTTCAACAGAGCGAATCTCAAACCGGTCAAAGATGAAATCAATTATTGTCCGTCCGGTTACAAGGACTATTGGATGGCCATCGTCAAGGAGCTCTTGATATGCCTGTTGGTGAACATATGAAGTGGTCACCATGATGCCAAATTGCCTATCTTTTATGCGAGATATAAGGCGTGCTGTATCTTTTACTCCAACAGCAGTTGTAAAAGGGCTATAGCACTTAGCCTGGAGATAGAAATCGACAAGAACACTCTGGGTTCCGGTCCCGAACACCCGATAAGTGCCTATTCCATCAATCCCACCATCTTTGAAGGGGCGCGTGACATCGACAGAAACAACATTCTCATCTAGCTGTTCAACAATTGAGCAGGCAAATTGCTCAAAGCTATATCCTCTGTCCTTTTCAATGAAATGATCATGGAGGAATTGAAGCATTGTAACTCTTTCAGATTCAACACTTTCCGGGAGTTGTTCCTCCTTACTTTTGACATATGTTTCCCTAAAAGCCGTAAGAGACAAAAACTTCTTTCTGTCAATATACTTTTTCCATTCTGATGGTGCATATCGACTATCGTATGCCTTCCCTGCTTCAATATCAGTAAGCCACGCTAAGCTAATTCCAGATTCGTCTTTCTCGGCTTCACATCCTTTGGCTGTATCTAGGATTGTGAAGAATGATTTATAATTTAGAAAACGGTCTCCGTTCCGGTTTGATCCCCACACTGCTGTAAGCCAATCCTTTTGAGGTTTGCCTTGGATGCCAGGCACGGCAAGTCCTAAAAACTTGATGTCTCGGCCGTGAACTTTTTTGAAAACAAAAATAGGTGGAACCTTCTTTCTTACAGCAGGATTATCTGAACACGCATAATCAAAAACATGTTTCAAGATAAGGTTTCCGTTGAGCTTAGTATCATGTAAATCTTTCCCCGGAGTTTTTTGATCTCCATAATAAAGAAAGATTCCTAGGGAAGAATCGAGATCGTCTCTCCAATACATGTCCTCGCCACTTGTGAACAGGGCGACTAACTGGGGGCTCTCGGTTTTTCCTTTGAATCTAAAACCGCCCTGATTACCAACACTGAGTAATTTAGATAGCACTTCGCCGCCAAGATTTTTGGCGTTTGGATTTGATTTATAGATGGCATCTATATACAAATGCCAGTTGGGCCTCTTGTCGGCCGTAATCTTCTCAAAGACGTTGTATTCTTGCATTTAGGGACTTGCTTCCCCCAAAGGTAATACTTTTTCTCGACAGGCCAGGTCGTATCCGTGATAATTTATGGAACTCCTATGTGCACTTCGCCCTCGCACAATAATATACCACGACTCCAACCACAACCAACAGAAGTTCGAATACAACCAGTGCCACAGCCAGGGCCTTGGAAGAGAGCCAAAGGCCTTGCCCCGCGGCAATGCTCTTCAGATCTTGCTTGTATTGGGAAAAGAGTTCTTTCTGCTCCAGCTTGTATTCCTCTAGGCCCACTTGATCTTCCAGGACGCTTCCTGGTCATCTACCTCGTTCATCATGATCCCGTCACATATTCGCAGAATAGGAGCATAACGGTATGCAGGACATGCTCCCGGTTGGTGCTGGAATTGTATTCCGGAAACGCAGCCTCTTTCTGGAAGATCTAGAAGATCGACATTGACGCGATTATTACCAGAAAACAACATCAACATTTTGAGAATATTGAGAAAAACGGCCAAAAAGATTTTGAGGATTTTGCGGAGCCCCTTTCCGTCAGATTGTTACAAGACGAAAAAAAAGCCCCCCGGACGGGTCCGAGGGAGACTACTCTGCAGACTACTCGTAAGAAGGAGGCCTTCTTCAAATATCAATTCTATGAACTAGATTCTCTAATATGAAAATCCTGTTCCTCCTCATATTCTATTTCGTGATCTATGCGACTCTCATAGCCTGCTATCATTCTAGACGCCCACATCCTAACACTTTCGATAGGATGTGACGTCAATCCCTTTAACATATTTATGTGTGACTCGTAAAGAGGGACTACCGAACCCGTATAACGATTATTGTATTGGATGCCCTGCCTCCTTGAGAAACCGTTTCAACAAAAAGGCGAGGAAATACGGGAACGTGTAAAACTTGCCTCCCCATCCGATATTTTTGTACCCGAACTTGATGCCGTAGGAGACATCAGGATAAGACGGCCAATCAATGAGGTGGTTTAGTGAAGCAGTAGCTCCGTCCTTGGCCTTTACCTCGACAGGGACCAACGAGTCGGAATCGCGGACGAAGAAGTCCATTTCCAAGGCTGGGCTATCGTTCTTATAGTAGTAAAGTTGCTCATAGCCGGATTTGCGAAGCATTTCGCCGACAATGTTCTCATAAATGGCGCCTTTATAGGTGCCGAAGTTTTTATTGGCCCGGAGGTCTTCCTGAGCCTCCTCGTCCAAGGAAGCAATGAGCAGACCCGTGTCGTGATAATAGACCTTGTATGTATCGGCATCGTAGTTGCCTTTGAGGGGGAGTTCCGGATTGCTTAGGCAGTAGCAAACATTCACTACGCCAGCTTTCTCCAGCCACTCCACAGCACCGATGTATTCACGATTCCTGGCTCCATGGGCCACTTTGGTAATCTGAAACTTCTTGCTGGTCTTGGCAAGGAAAGTGGAGATATGCCTGTAAACAGCCAGAATCTTGGCCTTGTCTGACTCCTTAGCGTATTTGGTGATATCTTCCTCATAGTCAAGGAGCAGTTGTCGCAGTAACTCCAGTGTGCCGCCGAAGTGACCGTTGTCGATATACATCTTCACCACCTCCGGCATGCCACCTATGGTCATATAGTCGCGGAAAATATCCATATAGGTGGACAACTCAAGCTCAGAAAATGGCGTGAGGCTGGCCATATGGGTATAAAGGTCCTCGACCTGTGCCTCGGAATATCCTCTAGCCCACAGGAACTCCTCAAAATCCATCGAGTGCATCTCGTAATCCTCCTTGTTTCCAACGGCATTGGACTCAATCTCCTCATAGTAAATACCCATAAGAGAACCTGAGCAGATCACGTCATAACGCGGATCCGCGTTGAAGGATTTGAGGGATGTGGCGCAGTCAGGACATTTCTGAAGCTCGTCAAAGAAAATGAGAGTCTTGTAAGGAATGAACTTCCATGAGGGCTCCAGCAAGGATATGTTCTTGATAATAGTGTCCACCTCATAGCCGTTGTCGAAGATGGAGCGAAATTTCTTCTGTAGGACAAAGTTGATTTCGATGACCGATTCATAATTCGCTTGCCCGAACGCCTGGATGGAACGGGTCTTCCCAATCTGTCTGGCCCCCTTGACAATAAGTGGTTTACGATGTGGATTCTGCTTCCATGCGGCAAGAAAGGCGTCTATTTTTCTTTTCAGCAATTCCATAACAAATCACATTTTCGGAAACAAAGATAGGCATAATATCACATTTTCGGAAAAGATTTTGCCCAAATAATCACATTTTCGAGAAATAGTCAATACTCTCTGTAGTCCGAGAACGATTATCACTTATGGAAAAGCGAGAATGATATGGAAAAACACTTTTCTAAAAGTGTCCACTCCGTGAGTCTTTGTGTTGGGGCCGGAATATCAGGGCATAACATTGTGCTTACACGGAATCAAGGGCTGTGAAGTCGGTTATTTACACGAAATCAAGCCATGAAAGTTCTTGAAATAGTAGCAAACACTCTTCTGTTTTGGAAACTTCAAATGAGTGCAATCTAATGTTAATTGATTGAATTATAGACAATAACGAGGTTAAAATCATCCGTAAAAAACAGCCATAATGAGGTATTTTCCTTGATTTTGGCTGTATTTCTCCAAATCTATATCAACTCATCAATCTTCGTCATCGAACTTGCCTTGATGGAATCCATGATGTCGATGGAGGGCTTCATGGCTGAAATGGCTCTCTGATACCGTTATTGGCTAACTAAATGCTGCTGAGGATGAAAAACTTTTCCAAAAACTCTTCCTGTTCCTTTATCGAGAGCCTTTTTCTCATGGCTTCTAGAATAGCCTCATACTGCTCGTTTTTCTTTGTGAATACCCGCCGTTTTTCCTGGCCGTCGATCATCGCATAAAGGTGGATATTACCCGAGTCGGTCATCTCGAACCGGATCAGATCCGAAGTGGCGACAGCCGGTTCAAAGACATCCGGAGAGAGTTCTCGCAGCCGAGACTCTATTATGTCGATGAAAAGAGGGGCGACACCGTTTGCTGAAGCCAGGGACCGAAAGTCTTTGAGCGCTTCTTTCACCTTGTCGATGTATTTCGCGGGATTCTTGATGTCGTTCTGGGCAGCGAAAGCCAGCAGGTCTGCAGTGGTTATATCCTCGAACTTCCCCCGTACGGAGAATTCGTGACGCTTTTCCGGGGCTGTCGCTGTCTTCAAGATGAAGCAGAGGTCGTAAGCCGGAGCGAGGTGCCAGGAACCATCCTTCTCCATGATAAAGGAGAAGTTCTTGGCGTGGTCATCTGTGTTGTTGGAGAGGATGTTGAACACCATTCGCAGATAAAGTTCGTTCAGTTCATCCTGGGGGATGGAGAGTTGCCTGCAGGTGGAAAACAGATCCTCGTAGCAATAGGCCTCCGGATTGACAGCGGCAAGTGTCTGGGTGAACACCTTCTCACCGGCACGGCGGTCAAACCGCTCTGTCAGGAAATGGCTGATACCTTCCACCTCGATCAAGTGGGACGGCATCATCGTTATTCCAGCCCGGGTGGCCAGGTCATACCAGGTTTTCTCGATCTCAGAGAGGCAGAACTCAGGGGTGTTGAACTTGAGGATGTAATACTTCCTGTCGCCTCTTGCCGAGGTTTGGCCGGAGAAGATGTTTCCACCTTCGTCCATCGCGATGATGGCTTTCTTGAAGCGTCCACCGGCGGATGTTCCGATGGCCATCAGGGCCTTCTGCGTGAGTGTCTCTTCCGGGGAGATGATGGCGTGCTCGCGGTCCTGCTCGATCTTCTTCGCCAAATCGTACAGTTTCGGGATCATCAGCCTCTCATTCGGACTGAAGGCATCTTCGCTGCAGGGGACGAATTCGAGCGCACCCATGGCGCGGCTACCGACGAAGGAGAGTTTCGCCAGAGGGGTCTTGTCCTTCTCGTGATAATGATGCTCGGCGAACCACTGGTCAAAGAGGGTGTTGCCCCAATCGTCCGGAAGTGAGTCTGCAATGAAAGGGGGAAGCTTCTGATATTTTGCGGAATCCGTGTTACCATAAATGGCGAAACGGGCCGCGGGACTCTTCGATGAGGCTGTCAACGGTGCGATGTCGAGCCCTGACGAAAGGTATTCGGGTGAAAAGTAAAAATAGGAATTCCCCTTCGCCGGGTTCCAACAAAGCTGTCCAATCTCCTGGCCCCAGAGCATGACGCTCAGACGGCCACTGTCTATATTCCTAGCCATTGTTCTTCCTCCTTACCCTTTGTTGCTGATGTTCGGGGGCCGTCAGATATGGATTCGCAGGCTGCTCCGGAATCAGATCGTCGAACCGGTCCAACAGGCCAACCGGCCGGAGCAGAGCCATCAGGTTGGTGACGTTCATATTCGTGATCGTGCCCGTCTCGAACTTATGGACGGTGGAGACGGAAACGCCCGCAGCCTTGGCCAAGTCTCCCTGGGAAAGGTTCATCATCAGCCTATAATCCTTGAACCTCAGTCCGAGCATTTGCAGGATCTGGGTATTCGAATACTTCTTCAGGTCCATATTGCATCAGTCTTTTCCGATGCAAATGTAATTAATTATAGTTAAAATTCAAATAATGCGGTTAATCATTATCTTATTATAGCTTATGGCAGTCGTCCGTAGTGACCGACAAAGTATAGGGAAGCAAGATAAAGGTGGTGGCTTACCACCTTTAATGGTGGTATACTCTTATGCATTAAGTTGGAGATACCTACGTAAAGGGTCAGTTTCGAGAGGATTATCCTATTGTCTTTAAGCCTTCATTCATAATGGGCACAAAATCTATTTCCCTTTGTATGTTATTGAAAAACAGCGCGTTATGGAAGGGAAACAGATGATTTATATGTGTTGTTTAGCCCAATTTTTAGCCCTTTCATCCTTTCTTTTCATTGAGGCCGATCTCTAAGGCTTTATTAAGAATCGCCTTGATGTCTCTCTAGAATAATGGGCTAAAAAGTGTCAACCCATTATCTGCGATTAAAGAAGAAAGAAAGTCACACATTAACAGCCACATACATCTATCCTTTCTTTTACCCATAGTCCTATTTACTCGTTTTCTGCCACTTTTCTAAAGAAAGAGGATCATGATTACTACCTAGTTAACTAGTCATGCTTCCAAGATAAGCGTGATAGCTTCCCAGATAGAGTGCTACTGCTTCCTAGATAACCTGTCGAGCTTTCTATACTATCACCTTGAACGATACGATGTACACCTCGAGGTGGAACACTAGTGGCTTTGCCTGGCACACTAAAGCTCTTACTGGCACACTATGACATTTACCTGGAACACTAAGCAACACGAGACTCATCGCAAATCGGCAAACTCGTTCCAAAAAATGTGTTGGAACGCCCAAAAGTCGTTGGAAAAATTACGACAAACCAGCAAAAAGTCGTTGAAAAAAATGCACCACATCATTCGGTTCGATAATGCGTTATTAATCAGGGAGTTTTGGCCACATGTCCCTATCATCCCAACGCCAACCTTGGAAAAACGGACAAAAACCATTAAAACCGCTTTGGAAAAATGGAATCTTATTGCGGGGGCAGGATTTGGCATATCAATTATCTGCAAATCTTGCAAAGATTTGGATATCTGAAAGTATTGTTGCATCTTTGCCGCCGCAAACAATTGGTAACTATAAAATAGACATGCAGCCGATACGACTTACATATAAATCCCTGCTCCCCGAACGTATGTTCGGGAGAACGGATGTCTTGTATATCGGCCTCATGCGTTTATAGGTCGGCCGGGCTCCGTCTTCTCTGGCATCAGGAGCCAACTCCCGTTTTCAAATATCTTTAGCGCATTTATGCGCATTATCTGTCCGCTTGGTCGGACACAAAGCCGATATACCAATGAATGTACACCAGTCAAGGGCCAAGACAGCCCAAATAGTCTACACAAACGGACACATTTCTTTTTCGGATTATAGGGTCAAGGTTTACCTCAATCCCGTAGAGAGGACCTTGTATACCCTTTTCCTGAATCACCCGGAAGGTATCACCTCCGACAACCTCGTCCTCCATTGGAAGGAACTCTGCCGGATATACTCCAAGGAGTCGTTGTTCGCCGATTCCGAATTCAGGGAGGACAAGATTGAATCCCTGTGCGCGGAATCGAAAACGGTCTTTTACGCGACCGTCTCCCGGATTAAAAGGAAATTCTGCGACGCTGTGGGCAATCTGAACGCGGAGTCCTTTATCATCAAAAAAGAAAGGGGAGGAAAGTATAGAATCAGCAGCAATATCATTATAATGAAAGGAATATGAAAAGGAAAATACCTGTATATCAATATCATGATGCCTGGCAAATCTTGGCTAGGAGCAACCGGGACAATGGTGTTGTCATCGATGCAGCAAGCGAAGAAATCATGTTGCGGATTGAAAACGAGATGAGCCGACTCAAGGTGATGGGTGACGACGACAGCCGGTACTTCTGGATCTGGGCTCAAACGAACAACCGGGAACGGAAATGGCTAAGAGTAAGGACGGCCCACTATAAAGGCTTTCATTATCTAACCCTCAGTGACGGACGTTACGAGATGGCAGTTCTCCAGAATGCGGAGAGTGTCTATAGTAACAACAAGCAGTACCGCGAAGATCTGAAAGCGCCGCTATTGGCCCTTGAGAAACACGTGAAAGCAGTTGTAGACTGGATATGCGAAGATCCAGAGGAATACAACGCTTACGTGGAGAGGTATCTGCCTTATCATAAACGAAGCGGCGATATCCCGAGGAGAGTGCTGTATAGCATTGATCCAGACTGGCACGACAGCAAGGATGACGAAAGGCTTATCAGAGGACTGGAGGCTGTCAAGGCATCAGAATCAAGTAAATATGACAAGATTACCCTTCGGGTATACACCTCTATTTGGTCTTCTGCCTTCCGCGTCATTGCCAGGAATAGGAGCGAAGGAAGTGATGATTGGTATGATAAGCAGAGACTGAATGATGCAAAGACCATGACCGACATCGATCTCTTCAAGAGATACAACAGTAAAGGAAGGCAAGTCGAGGGACTTGATTTGGATAGCGAAGACGGGTATAAGGAATGGTATGGCGAAAACAGCGCATATCACTGCATGGATGTGACGTACGCGAGAATCCATCTTGCCCCTTGGAGAAAGGAAGATTCCGAGCCTTACCGGTTCCATCTTTACTTCGGGGTCTATGGCTATTACGATGACGTTGCTGAAATCGCTATCGCCTTGCACGAACAGGGTATAACCCTTGTTGTCGACGAAATCGATTCCATCCTTAAGATCCTTCGGCAGGAAGACATGGTAGGATTCAGACCTTGGCCTGACAAATATATGGACCGAGATGGCGTTACCAGTCAGATGTGGCTCCCACATATTGGCGACGTATCACGGGAAATCTATTGGAAGATTATTAAGAATACCACGTGGCACAAACAAAAAAAGGCGTGGCCTAATGAGTAACAAGATGCGTACATTTAACTACACAGATGCAAAATGCATCGTTATTTGCGGAGACATCCACGGCGACTTCGAGGAGATGGTGTTCAAGCTGTGCGTTCAGTACGGAATGACGGACACGTTGCTCATCGTTGCCGGAGACTGCGGTTTTGGCTTCGAGAGACCTGGTTACTATGAGCAGATCTCCACAAAGGTATCGCGTCGACTGACCAAGGCTAATAATTGGATTGCGATGATTCGCGGCAACCACGATGATCCGGCGTATTTCCAGGAGCAACGCATCAACCACGAACGCTTCCGTTGTGTCCCGGACTACAGCATCGTGACGGCTTGCGGTCATACGATCCTCTGCATTGGCGGAGCCATTAGCATTGACCGGTCTTATCGCCTTGCTGCTGATTCACGGCCTCATTCCGCCCAGACTGCTTGCTACTGGGCGGATGAGATGCCTCGATTTGACGAGGAGGCACTGGCAGAAATCAACGCTAAATACAAGGTTGATGCTATTGTCACCCATACAGCTCCATCCTTCTGTGAGTTGATTACGAAGGATGGGCTCATGGGCTGGGCCACGAGGGACGCCACCTTACTGGAAGATTGTGAGCGGGAGCGGACAATCCTGGACCGGATCTTTGGGTCTTTGCTTGAGGCTGGACAGCCTATCACCCATTGGTATTACGGACACTTCCACCAAAGCTGGAGTGCCACCATCAACGGGATCCTTTTCTCCATGCTGGACATTATGGAGTTCAAAGAAATGGTCTTCATAAGTGAGTAAAGTCGAGTAATTTTTATTATAGAAAACGGCGTTCTACATACGTAGAATGCCGTTTTTGGAGTAAACAAGTAAGTAAAAAGCGAGTAAACGCGAGTAAAAATGTTGTTATTTACTCAATTCCCACTCCTTCTTATCATTGTATGATATCTTCCCATTTCTCTTTAATTTCGCTAAGAGATTGCCGACTTTATATTTTTTCAGTCGCTCTTCTTGGTTCGGAAGATACTCTAGTAATAAGTCATTTATCTTTCGCCTCGGCAAAGATTTATGCTCCCCAAGGGCTTTCAAAATTAGATTACAGCAGAATTCGTCACTAAAAGGTTTCTGCTTAGAATATTCCACCTCCTTCCCTGTTGATTGAGCAAGGGATTTTGAAATGTAGATATTGGGCATTTTACCTTCAATGAGATTATTCTTGCGAAGTTTCTTCACCGCTTCTGCAGAAATTGGAAGATGCTTCTGCACACGATCTAATAGTACCGCTGTGGTTAGATCAATACTTGTATCCTGAATAAGCTTGACACTATAGTCTATATCGATTACGTTCCCAGGGATAGTCAATTTGACGCCTCCATCAGATGCGACATCGTAATCCGGCATAGGAAGGAATCTCTCTTTTTGCCTAGAGAATAGAGTATGGATACCATACCCTTGAGTGTCTATCATCTTTATATTGACCATTGCGTTGGCCAAAAAAGGGTTGCGATACTTTTTCGGCGTTTTGTTCCCTTCTATATAGTCTTCATACCTTCCCTCGAAGAAATCTCCCGCATTCCAAAACTCTAAGCTGTCTTCTTTTTCCGTTACAACAATACGGGAATTAACTTGATACCGTTGATGTGCAATACAATTATGAATCGCCTCAAGAATCATCTTCTCATCATATTTCCAAATCTCAACGGGGATGAGCGTGTTGTTAGGATATATCTTGAATCGATAGTTTCTAATCTTATTCAAAACCGCCGTTGTGGAAAGAAGGAAGGGTATGGTGAAAATTTCAGCCGCAGTTTCTGTCTTTGTTTTAAGTTTCCAATCTATCTGAGCGATATGATTAAGTTTATGGGCTGCCTCTTCTTTACCGATCAAGAGTAATGCGCTACGAGTTATTTTATGATCTATCGTAAGTTTTGCCCGATCAAGAAACGTCTCAAGATCCCATGTGTCAACCTCTTCTGCAAATTTGGGATACCTCTCTTTGAAACCATCCTTCGCCACTTGTATTGCAGATAAATCCAAATCATCTATAGTAGCGTTTTCAACAACAACCTTACTCCAGTCATCTGCCGAGTCATAGATTTGTTTGATCCAGTCTGTATAAGGTCTTAATGAAGTTTTCGATTCATTAATTCGAACAAACGGCTCATTCATAAAAAAAGTCGGTTCCCCATATGCGGCTGGGATTTTTACGACTACAACCCGGTCTTTGCCCTTATATAGAAACTCATCAATGATGAAGTTGATCTTCGGTGTTATGTTAAGTCGCAAATACAGTTCAAGTGATTTGCCTTGTTTAACGTGTACTCTCTCTGGGTCAAAGGTTGTTCCCTTAACTTTTAGGGAATCATTGTCTACTCCAAAGAAGAGATAGCCATAATCAACGTGTTCTAAACAAGCACCATTTGATAGGGCAGAAATATACTCTCCCAAAACTTTGGCTTCAACATGATTACTTTTGAACTCTAAGAACTTATTCTCCTTTTGATATGTGGAGATAAAAGAATCCAAAAGTCTCGTATATACTGTATTATCTAACATAACTCTTTCTGTTATTCGCAAAGTTACCTTTTTTTTATTACATCAACTCAAGTTGATTCATTTTATATCAACCCATCAAACTTCGTCATCGAACTCGCCTTGATGGAGTCCACGATGTCGATATAGGGCTTCATGGCCTTGTAGTCGGAGTGGCCGGTCCATTTCATCACGATGTTCGGGGTGATGCCCAGGGAGAGGGCATGGACAATGAAGGTGCGGCGACCGGTGTGGGTACCGACGAGTTCCCACTTGGGTTGGATCTTGTCGGTTCGGACGTTGCCCTTGTAGGTAGTGACGCGAATCGTGAATTCTTCTTAGCAGTGCACTACACTTCAAAAGTCAAGCTGAACCGTATACTTCGTCCATTCCGAAAGCCTCGATGACCATCGTCTCAAAAGACGTCTCCAGACCAGCAGGCCGCCTACCGATACTTCTCGAACCCGTACCGCTCCCGCAATCCTGCCTGCGTCTCGGGCTCCTGGTGTGTGAAATACTCCTTCCACCCCGGACAGAAATTGATGTGCCACCGCCAGACCCTCCCGGTGAGCGACTTAGGATTGCGATCATAATGCGCCCGTAATTTACAGGTCTCGCATGGGTAGTTTTTTGTGTTGGACATGGTTTTTATTGTTTAAATGTTATGGCTTCTCCAAAGATCCAACCCTCGCCCTCAGTCGAGCGTGATGCTCTCAATTCTCAGGCGAAGGGTGCCGGAGGGAACCTGGGCCTCGGCGATTTCGCCGACCTTCTTGCCCATCAGGGCGGCGCCGATCGGAGATTTAAGGGATATCTTGCCGGCCTCGAGGTCCATCTCGTGGGGGCTGACGATTTCGAATTCCATGCGGGTATTTGTCGCGAGGTTCGTGAATACGACACGGCTCAGAAGACAAACCCTGTCTTTTGGGAGTACGTCGGGATCGATTACGCGAGAATGCTCCAGGACCTTCTGCAGGAAACGGATACGGCTGATGGTCTTCCCTTGGATACGCCTTGCTTCACGGTATCCAGCATTGTCGCTTCGGTCCCCTTGGGCGCTAGCTTCCGCCAGGTCCTCAGTCACCTTGGGGTAAACCTCGTCGATAAGATGCTTCAACTCGGCAGCAATCTCGTCGTATCGTTGCTTTGACAGGTATTCCATGGCCCAAATTTACTCATTTTTCTGCTCGTTTTCAGATCTTGACAGACCATTATACTTATGAAGTGGTCGAAAAACGGCTCACCTGCAAACATCCGTGGGAGCCTATCCGAAGAGTCTACACAGCCTGAACATGAAGAAGGGCAGGTCGGATACGCCTCTGAGTTGAGCACGGAAGCTTTTGATTTTGGAGTTGAACGATTCG
>Ga0208297_1000282_pt1 | contig 121932 bp, 108 predicted proteins | sample LMS_cellobiose_e_FD_187367 | JGI IMG/M metagenome (GOLD analysis project Ga0208297, IMG submission 187367) | Rumen-fistulated moose microbial communities from Alaska, USA - LMS_cellobiose_enrichment (SPAdes) (version 2) | ecosystem: Host-associated > Mammals > Digestive system > Stomach >...
TAGAAGTTCGAGATTGCCACGCCCCTCCGGGGCTCGCAATGACACATAAGATGGCCTTCTGGTATGTCATCGGCCGTTCCGGCACTACCGATGTTCACTATCGTTCACGGCTAATGTTGCGAGGAGCGTAGCGGCGTGGCGATCTCTTTTTAGCAACTTTTTTGACACTCTCTGCCGGGGTTTAATGACCCCGGCTTTTACTTTATCAAAGGTTGATAAAAATTATATAAGAGATCGACAAGGCAACACACATATCGGCCCCTTCAAGGTGCTCAGGGCAGACCTGCTGTCATGATGACTACTGCAGAGGGGCGTTCCGGGAAGACGGGGATGTTTACCTGGTCTTCCTTTTTTTGTTTTTTTATAATGATTTGGTATCAACGAGATGCTGTGCTATAATTACCCACAGTACAACTACATATCCATCAGGTAGCACTAGGGTGCTTTAAAAGGGAAAGCGGTGCAAATCCGCTGCAGTTCCCCCTACTGTGTTGGTGACGAAATCCGTAAGAGCCACTGGGGTAACCGGGAAGGGACGGATAGTAGGATGAACCTGAGCCAGGAGACCTGCCTGATTAGGAAGTATCGACGAACTTCGGGGCAAGAAGGGAGGAGAAAACATGAGGTGTCTTTCACCACCTGTCTGCTGCCCGGATCGTTAATGATCCGGTTTTTTGCGTTTAGGAAGGATTAGCTGACTTTTCATCAGGTGGTCTTGTGTTTATTTTTACTTTTCACGGTTAAATGAGAGTATACATAGTAAGGGTGTGTAATATGAGACTGTATAAAGATCTTGTGTATAAACTATTGACGGTCATTTTAATAACCGTATTTTCACTGCTGCCTAATGGATCTGTTTGGGCAGCAGGAACTGATGTAACAGTTAGTATTAAAAAGGTACAAAACTACTATAAGCAACAGCCTGCTGTGGATGAATGGGAAACCTTGGCTTTAAGATGGTCGGGAATGGCCCCGGTTGGCGATCTGGAATTTGCTGATCGTCCGGTGCAGCCGACTGACTATGCCAAGGTCATTTTGGGATCTATTGCTGCTGGCAAGGATAAGGAACATATCAATGGTTTAATTGGCGCTCTGCAGGCTATGCAAAGGCCGGGAGGTTATTTCTCTGTTGATGACAGCGCCCCCACTTTAAATCAAACCATATGGCCGTTAATAGCATTGGACTTTGCAAAGGTCAATGGATATAGCACCAATTTTGATAGGCAAGCAGCCGTACAATACATGGTTTACCAGCAAGATTCAGGAGGAGGTTTCGATGAATCAGGCTGGGGTGTGGATGTGGACTCTACCGCTCATGCCCTGATCAGTCTGGTACCTTACCGGGAACAAGCTGATGTTAAACCGGCCATTGATAAAGCACTGGAGTATCTAAAAAGCCAGCAGTATGCCAACAGTGGATTTGGGGGATGGGGATCTGTAAATCCAGATACCACCGCTGTTGTAATCGAAGCTTTAATCGCCTTGGGCATTGATCCTACTGCACCGGAGTGGGTACGGGGAGATAAAACCATGGTAGATGTGCTGATAGAATTCCAGTCTGGGCAAGGCTGGTTTGTATACAGCACTGAAGCAAGTCCTTGGAATGATCCCACTAAACCTAACCGGGTATCCACCCGTAATGCCTTGCTAGCTCTGGGTGACCTGGCAGCAGGAAAATCCAAGTATCAATCGATAATGCCCACCATCGAAAAGCCCAATAATGGAACTCCAAATAACCCGGGCGATGCCGGAACTGATGTCTCCACGTCCGGGACAGTTTTCATAACCATCGTGGGCGATCCTTCAACCGGCATTATTTTACCACGCCAGGCCTGGTCATGGACTACCGGGGCTCCTACTGTTTTGGATGCTCTAATAGGCATTCTGGAGCAAAAAGGTATCCCTTACAGTATCCATGCCAATGGGTATGTGACCAGCTTAGGCGGATTATCCGAAAAAAAACCCGGTTACCCATTGAGCGGATGGCTATACTCGGTGAATGGACAGTTTTTTCCTGCGGGTGCCAATCAGGTACGAGTATGTCATGAGGATGATATCCGCTGGCTCTACACCCTGGACGGAGGCAAGGATGTTGGTAATCCTTACTCGGATATAGAGGTGCCAGAGCCTGTTATAGAAGCATCTGAAAAAGATCCAGAGTTAGCAGCATTATTGACTTGGGCAGAAGACACCATGAAGACACTGAAAGCCATGCTGGCAAATATCAGAGAGGAATCGAACAGCTTTCAGCGCGGCAGTATTATGGACGAGCAGCTGCACCGGGAGTTAAATGAACAGTTGAACCGCCATAGTGTAAATTTGAGCGGTCAAATTGATGAGAAAAACTTGTGGTTGGTTGACCCTCAGAAGGAGATCATATTTTGTTTTCCTGCCCAGAATAGGAATTATCCGTTGCTGGTAACGGTAAGGGAAGAAACTACCGCAGAGTTTTCCAGGTCCAATGACTTAGTAACGGGTGTTTTCACCATTGATATGCAGCAAGGCAGCCTGACCAATCCCGCTGTCGTAGCAATAAGAGCGGCTATACCAGCTGAGGCCGGTAGCCTCTTTCCTGCTCATTATGATCCAGCCAGTCAGCAATGGCTGCCCCTACCCGGCGCAGTAGACTGGGAGGAAGGCTGGATAGTGTTTGAGATTTACCAGCCGGGACAATATGGGGTTTTGTCGGTTGCCAGGGTTGTGGATTATCAGGCTAACCATGAAATATTGGATCCTACCGAGTTTTTAATTAAACGCGGTGTAATTAAAGGAACCGGACAGGGTTTTGAATGGGAGAAAACCTTAAGCAGGGCTGAGCTGGCTCAGATGCTGTATTGCCTGTCTGGCTCGCCGGTTCCGGCATTCCAGTCAAGGTTCTTGGATGTAGGAGAAGAGCAGTGGTTCACGCCGGCAGTAATCTTTATGACGGAGCAAGAGGTTATGGTAGGTTATCCCAGCGGACATTTCTATCCAGACGGGTTGGTCAACCGTTATCAGATGGCTTCTATTTTGGACCGCTGGCTAAAGGCGTATGATGTTCAACTACAGCCGAACCAGGAGCTAATGCCCGGTGATGAGCTACCAGCGTGGGCAGCTGAGTCGGTAAGCTGCATACTGAATGCGGGGATAATGACACCGGTATCCGGTACTTTTGCCGGGGAACAATTGATAAACCGAAAAGAGGCATCAGTTTTTATTTACCGAGCTTGGCTGGCTTTGGAAAAGAAAAAGGCTGATTTGCCAAGCTGAAAGGTTAGATAATGATGAGAAGACGGATAGCAGTTAGTGCTCTGCTACTGTTGCTGCTGGTTGTTGCCGGTTGTGGAACGGAACCAATTAGCAGTAACAGCGAAAATCAAGCGACGTCGCCGCAAATTACAAGTGAAGAATCAATGCTGCTGGTGCTGGAACCGATAGCACCAGAGGAAGCTCATGAACAGGAAGATTCCGTAACTGAGTCGGAGATCTCCACCCAGAGTGAGGAAGCTGAACCAGTAGCCACAGCCAGTGAAGACTCCTGCATTTTGTATTTAAGTCGAAACTTTGGCCGGGAGATATTGGACAGCCGGCAGGTAAAAGTCAATTCAGCCGGCAGTCTTATGGACTATATGCGGGGAGAATGGCTAGTCAAAACCGGTTATGGGGGCGCATTCGTCCAGGGAATCAATGGCCTGGAATCTACCAATAGTTCCGGACAACGCTTTGATTGGTTTTTCTACGTCAATGGTGTGGCCGCGCCTGTAGGGGCTAATCAGATTAATCCATCCCCCGGACACATCATCTGGTGGGATTATCATCCCTGGAGCAACGGTCCTGGGCAGCCGGCGATAATTGGCTGCTATCCACAGCCTCTGAAAGACAGTGGGGTTCTGATCCTTGCTACACAACGCTGGATGGAGCTAGCCCGGCAATGCCGGGAAGCTATGGGTGCCAGTGGGATTCGCTCGGTAGAGATTGCTGATCTAATTCAGAATATACCTCTTTTGGAGCGCCCTACTACTCCGGTGATGGTGATCGGTGCCTGGACCGAATTAGAGGAATACTCCTACTTTCAAGAGTGGAATGAGTCTTATCGACGGAACGGGTCCAGTGTACATTTTACTAGCAATGGGGTTGAACTATTGGCAGTTGACGGTAAAATTAAGCGGGTCCTGGGAGAGGGGACAGGAGTGATAGTTGCCAGCGGTAAGGGCCTGGGAGATAATAACCCTCTGTGGCTGGTTGCTGGATTCGATGATCAGGGAGTAAAAGAAGCAGCCCGGATTTTATGTTCACATCCAGAGGAGCTACGCTGGAAATATGGACTGGCGGTGCAGGGTGGTCAAATTATAGCCCTACCTGCAGATTAAGACATGTATCATTGAGGTTATGAGGATTAAATATGTACCAGATTCCTGTGTTTATAGAAAAGAACCGCCCTTTGTTTAAACTGCACTATGGTGTATTGGCCGCTATGCACCTTTACCTGCTGGTTTTTGCCCTTGTTTTTGACCATCCCGTTTATTTACTGGCTATGTTGGCTGCCATAGCTGTATTGATGTGGACGGCTGATACCATATCTTACTGGAGTGCCTACCTGCGCATGAGTATACCATTGATCATATTCATTATTATTCTCAATGTCTTGTTTTCCAGGGCGGGTAGCACTCCAATTTTCAATGGCCCCATAATTCTGTTTTCAGCAGAATATTATCTGCCATTCACCTGGGAAGCCCTGTTCTACGGTGTGGGAATGGCCCTTCGCCTGTTAGTGATTATCAGCAGCTGTGCTTCCTTTTTTGCTCTGGTCAGCCCGGCTAAAGTACTGGGAATGCTTAGTTTGTTTGGAGCGCGTTGGGCTTTAACTTTTAATCTTACCCTGCGCCTGATACCCCTGATGATGGAAGAGTATCATCGTATATCTGAAGTGCAGCGCTGCCGGGGTGTAGAGTGGACCGGCAGAGGGGTAATTAATCGGGTTAAAAGTTTTTTCCCGGTTAGCTCCATACTATTGCTATCCAGTTTGGAACGTTCGGTTGCCATGGCTGAATCCATGTATGGACGAGGTTTTGGAAGCGGCCCCCGCACCAGTTATTATCAGAATGCCTGGCAAAGACATGACAGTTGGGCTGCACTATGCTTGACAATTGCTGGAGTTATAAGCATTTGGGCCCTGATTGCAGGATGGGTAGAGTATTCCTATTATCCGCAGTTAAGCTTAATCCGATGGACGGAAATATGGCCAGCTTTGGTTATAGGTGGTTTGCTGGTAATACCTGCACTGAGAACAGGGGGTGATCTTGCTGCCACCGCTGATGAGCTTACAGAAAGTGAGCTATACTTATCCGGACAGCAAACGCCCTGATTTACAGGATGTATATTTTGAATTGCTGGAAGGGCAGTCGGTTTTGCTAACCGGTCCCTCGGGCAGCGGAAAGTCTACTCTGCTAAGGGTTATGGGGGGGTTAGCACCTCGTTTCTATGGGGGCAGATTGCACGGGCAGGTAAAGCTGCTCGGTCAAGATCTGGATAAGTGGCCCCATCGTGATTTATGCCGGCATATAGGGATTCTGTTCCAGGATCCGGAAAGCCAGCTGGTAACTACCCGGGTCGATCAGGAACTGGTTTTCGGCATGGAGAATGTGGGATATGCCCGGGATTTGATGCAGGATAGGCTGCAAGAAATAGCGGCAGTGTTTGCCATGCAGTCCTGGTTGTATTGCCCCACCCTGCACTTGTCCGGGGGATGGAAGCAAATGACCGTCTTGGCATCCATAATGGCGGTAAGGCCTCGATTGTTATTACTGGATGAACCTTTGTCCCAATTAGATGCGGATTCTGCAGATCAGTTTCTGGATTATTTAGACCAATGCCGTAGACATTGGGGAATGGCGGTAGTAATAGCCGAGCATCGGCTGGATAAGTTGGCTAAGCGGGTAGATAAAGTATTGTATATTAACCAGGGAAAGGTACAGGCTCAACCTACCGATAAAATCAGCTGGCTGGTTGGCTATCAGGGGACAGAGGCCAGTAATAAAGCGAAAAGAATATCTGCTTTCAACAAGGGCCAGCGTGTAGCGGGACTCAGGAGTGTAGATTTTTGGTATACCCATGCCCAACAACCTGTTTTAAAACAGCTCAGCCTGGATTTGCAAGCTGGGGAAATAACCTGTTTAATGGGGGCTAATGGAGCAGGCAAGACTACCTTATTAAAACTGCTTTTGGGAACCATCAAACCCTGCCGAGGGCAAGTGGATATCTGTGGAGAGAATCCTTACCGAATGCCGGCGCTCCAGTTAGCCAGAAAAGTAGGATACCTGTCCCAGGAACCGGGGGACTATCTTTTCTCACCCACGGTACGTCAGGAAGTTGAATTCACCTATCGCAGTCTGCAATTAAAGGATTACTCGCGCATAAACAGGCTGCTGGAGCGGTTGCATCTACAACCTTTAGCTCATCGCAATCCCCGTGATTTGAGCTGGGGTGAGCGGCAGAGAACCGCTCTGGCTTCAATTCTGGTGGCTCAGCCGCAAGTACTGCTTCTGGATGAGCCTACCCGGGGCTTGGACTACCGATTAAAGAATGATTTAGCTGTTATTCTACGGGATTTAGCCAATCAGGGGACAGCCATTCTGGTAGCCACCCATGACCAGTACTGGGCCAACACTTTCGCGGATCAACTTTTATATTTAAAGCAAGGAACAATATCGGATACTGCCAATAGTAATTACTCAGGGGAGGAAATGCTGGAAGTATGACCAGGAAAGGTCTGATACCGTTAATTCTACTTGGCGGAATAGCTGCTGCCTCTTTGGGGGTTACTCTGGGCTCCTGGTCGATAGCATCATTGAATTGGGGTCTGGTAAGTACCCTAGTGCTCCTGGTTTTTTTAGGGCTCTTAATGTGGTCCGCCGGCCACCAGCCGGTTAATACCATCGCAATTTCAGTAACGGCTACCCTGGCAGCTCTGGCGTCTCTGGGAAGGATTCTTTTTGCGGCGGTAGCCAGTGTTCAGCCTGCTACTTTTTTAGTGTTGTTGAGTGGTTATGTTTTTGGCAGCCGCACCGGTTTCATAGTAGGCACCATGGCCGGACTCATCTCCAACTTTTTTCTGGGTCATGGCCCTTGGACCCTCTGGCAGATGATAGCCTGGGGAATATGCGGGATTATAGGAGGAGTCCTGGGCCAAAACAAGAGCCAATTGGTATTAATGCCATTTCTGGTTGTGTCAGCCGGGGCCGGTTATTTTTTTGGTTTATTTATGAACACGTGGCATTGGCTAAACTTCGTTTACCCCCTGAATTGGCAGACCCTGGTTTCGATATGGGCCAGCAGTTTTATATTTGATACCATGCATGCGGTGGGAAATGTAATCTTTGCCATTGTATTCGGCCGGACTTTCTTTGATCACTTGGTACGTTACCGGAACCGGTTCCTGCCAGTGAATGTCACCGGCAGAACACACTGCGATGAATGAAAACATTGCTGGACAGCTTAAGCAGGAGTATTAGCCGGGTGAGTGACGTTCGACGAGCCGTGGCAACCCACGCCGAAATTGAGGGCTGCGAAGCGGAGCGAGGAAACAGGATGTTTCGAGCAGCGAGGACTGAGTGCATGGATGCCGAATTCCGAGCGGTCTGCTTCGCCCCGAAGCAAGCCGATGTGTTGCAGGCGAGGAGTCCCGGAGCGAGCCGGCTAATATTCCTGATGACCAGTAGCCTTTTTGGACATTGAGGGCTATTTTCACAGCAATTATCACCTGAATAACAGGCCACGATAAACGAAAGCTTGAACCTGTCATCGGCCGTTCCGGCACTACCGATGTTCGCTATTGCTCACGGCTAATGTTGCGAGGAGCATAGCGACGTGGCGATCTGTTAACTCAAATCGTTAGTTGACTAGAGATTGCCACGCGCGGCGCGCTCGCAATGACACATAAGAAGGCTTCGGGTCTGTCCATCGCTAGGGCGTTTTCACAGCAATGACAAGAGGATGGCCTAATCCATCCTCTGTTAATTAATTTCGATTTTCCTTCCCGGCTCCCGGGTTGGGGATGCTTTCGGAAGAACTATTTTTAAAATACCATCTCGATACTCAGCATTTATCCTTTCAGGTTGGATATTATCAACCCAGAAACTTCTGGAAACTTCACCATAAGAGCGTTCCCGTCTTACATAGTCCCGCTCATTCTCATCCACAGTTTGCTGGCGCTGTGCTTTTATGATTAACTGACCGTCCTGCCATTCTACGTCGATGTCCTGCTTTTCATAACCTGGCATTTCGGCTTCTAAAATATATTCGGTAGCGGTTTCTTTAATATCGGTGCGGATAGGCGATAGAGCTGGGAACCAGGTGTGATCCAGCCAATTGCCCCATCCGGCAGGACTGAAGAGTTCTTTCATAAAATCAGTGGGGAAAAGGCCGCCTGGTTTTCCGTAGGGACGCATCTGTTTGTTCACAAACCTACCTCCTTTTGATTTTTATATATTTTGTGTAAATCCATGAAAATCAATTCCCAGCTCAAAGGTGTGCCAGCCCGCTCTCCCGAATATTGCTTCCCAGGTGTTGGTGCTGAGAATAGTAGTTCGCCGCGTTAAAAAAAGGAATTAAGTAAACTGATACCGAAAACAGTGGCAGACAAATATGGCAGGGGGAGTATAATGAGCAGCAAAAAATGGCATGAATATTCGGAGGAGGAAATTTTACGGGCCAATATAGAAAAGTACCAGCGGGACGATATTGTAAAATTTTATGAGGATTTCGAAGAACCGCGTTATTCCTACATAGAATACCAGATCATACTGGCAGCAGTCCTAAAAGCTATGCGTGAAAAGTTGGGCCGACCGGTGAGAGCCGTGGATATGTGCGGCGGTGCCGGCAAGGCTGCCTTTGTGATAAAGTCTATCCAGCCTGATAGTGAAGTTTTCCTGGTGGATTTGTCAGATAAAATGTTGAATATTGCCCGCCAGAGGGCTGCCAAGCTGGGTTTGGAGTTAAACATTGTAGAGGCCGATGCTTTTTCTTTTTTAGAGCAGGATGTTGAGTATGATCTATTCGTTTATTCCTCAGCCTTACATCATTTTAAAGATCCTATAAACCTATTAAAGGTATCAGCAGGTCGTATGAACCCTAAGGGAATGATTGTAACAATTGCTGATCCAACCACCTTGATCAAGAGCAGGCGCTACCGGTTTTTCCAGTTTTTGGCCACTAAACGAGATGTTAAACTCCACCTGGTTAAGCAATGTTTTCAGCGGCGGGTAAAAAAAGCAGCCACAGCTGATGAGGAATTTGACGTGGCTGAATATCAGACTTATACGGGTATTGATGATCACCAGCTTTGCAGGGATTTGGCCAGCATAGATCTCTACCCTCTTCTGCATCTGCGCTATCCTGCCGGAGAGCCCTATATGACAAAAATCATGCCTTATTTGGGTTTGTGCTGGGCTTTTAGTACGGTAATATGCCTTAGCCCCGATGATTACCAAGCCAATGTTGAGCTGATGAAGCAAGAAATAAAATCACAATTACCATTTCGTATCCGTTTTTTCTAGCTCCATGGCGAAAACGTGATGGGTTTATTTTGCAGCCAGCATCTTTAGGATGCTGGCTTTATGCTGTCTGAAAGTAGGTCTAAATACTTATTGGAAAAGATACAATAAATAACAACTCGATTTATTAGGGAGGAATCTATCTTTATTAAATGAATGCCTGGAGCCCTTTGGCCAATGAGCTGGCTTTTGACCGGATAGTAAAACTGTGGATGGAGAATATATCTCATCCAACTTTGGATCAATACTTTAGCTGGATTACTCAATTAGGTTCACCATTAGCCTTTGTTATTGGAGGCGTTGTTTCCATGCTGGTATGTATCCGGTGGGGCAAAAACTTGCAAGGGCTGATTTTGAATCTGTGTTTAGTGTCAAGTTGGGGCATAATGCATATTCTTAAGGACATCTTCGGCAGACCTAGGCCCTCCGGAGAGCACCTGACCTATGCCACCGGATTCAGCTTCCCCTCAGGACATGCTATGATTTCCATGGCCTTTTATGGATTTATTGCTTATCTGCTGTGGACCAACCTGCCCCATAAAAGCGGCAAATGGGGAGCATATCTGCTTGTAATACTGATAATATCGATTGGTTTAAGCCGGGTATATCTGAATGTGCATTATGCTAGTGACGTACTGGCCGGATTTTTGTTGGGAGGGCTTTTGGTGTACTTCTTTGCGTGCCTGTATCGCTACCTTGAATCATAATTAGCATTAATAATGTTAATATTTAATCATCCCTAACCACAAGTCCGCTGATGCTTTCTTAGTTTTCACCCCCATTAAAAGCATATGACTATCGCGTTAAGCCAATTATTTTTCCCCGTTGATGGAAAGTAGAAGCATATAAATAAATTTTAATATCATCAACAAAGCATAAAACATAAAAAAGCGTCAAAACAGATAAATAATAGAGATACTTACCATTAATATTAAATATGGAGTGAAAATGAGCAAAGGGCAGCTTTTATATTCAGTTTCCTTATATTGTATTCTTATTTAGGGGATGAGTAGGTTTGGGTATATAGGCAACCAACTTAATCTCAAATAATTCAGACGGGAGGGGAAAAGGTTTGGATTATCGGAAAATTATCAGTGATTATGCAGATGTACCGGGCGGTTTGATAGAAGCTTATCATGCTGTCCAGGCCGAACTAGGCTATCTGCCCAAGGAAGTTGTTGCTGAAGCAGCTCGAGTTTTCAACATTCCTACAGCTGATGCCTATGGGGTGGCCACATTTTACTCCATGTTCTCAGTCAAGAGCCGGGGCAAGAACGTAATTCGCATATGTGAAAGTGCCCCATGCCATGTAGCCGGTGCTGCCGAGGTCGTTACTGCACTGGAAAGGGAACTGGGGGTAAGAATGGGAGAAAGCACCCCGGATGGAGTATTTGCTCTGGAATTTACTGAATGCGTAGGACAGTGCCAGGCTACTCCGGTAATTACTATTAATGGCAAGCCATACCTGGATGTTAAACCAGCCCAAATACCCAGCATTTTAGCTGAATACCGTTAATCTTAATTATTGCTGGGCTAGTGAAAGTGAGTTCATTTACAACTTCATGCTGAAGGGAGGCATATAAGTGGCGGAAGAAATACGTATTGTATTGCGAAACTACGGCAAGATTGATCCGCTGAAGATAGACGACTATCTAGCCCAGGGCGGATATAAAGCTCTGGAAAAGGCCCGTACCATGGACCCCAAAGCGGTAATAGAAGAAGTTAAAAAGTCCAATCTGAGAGGTCGGGGAGGAGCCGGCTTTAATTGCGGGCAGAAGTGGTCCTTTGCCTATGCAGCAGAAGCTGATGAAAAATATGTGGTATGCAATGCGGATGAAGGTGAGCCTGGAACCTATAAAGACAGGCTGATTATGGAAAACGATCCCCATACCCTTTTGGAAGGAATGGCCATTTGTGCTCATGCCATAGGTGCCAAAAAGGGCTATATTTACTGCCGTGGCGAATATCCTTACGTCGTAGAAATCCTTATAACAGCCATTGATCAGGCCAAAGAAAAAGGTGTTCTGGGAGACTTCGATATTGAAGTTCGCAGTGGTGCCGGTGCTTATGTTTGTGGTGAAGAAACTGCCCTCATTGAATCATTGGAAGGCAAGCGGGGCGAACCCCGTTTCAAACCGCCCTACCCGCCATCCGAAGGTTTATGGGGTAAACCCACCATTGTTAATAACGTAGAGACATTTGCCAACATTCCCGTGATTATGGATAAAGGTGCTGAATGGTTTGCAGCCATTGGTGTACCTTCGTACCCAGGAACCAAAGTAGTTACTCTTACTGGGGACGTAAACAACAAGACTTTCTTTGAAGTTCCTACTAATACCACTATCCGGGAAGTCATTTATAAGTTGGGCGGAGGTATTCCGGGAGGCAAGAAGTTCAAAGCCGTTCAAATTGGCGGAACATCAGGTGCTTTCATTCCTGAATCTCAATTGGATACTCCCATCGCTTTTGACAACATGGCCGCCATTGGAGCCACTCTGGGATCTGGGGCTGTGTTTGTGCTGGATGAGACCCGGGAAATAGTAGATACCGTTACGCGTATTATCGAATTTTTTGAACATGAATCCTGTGGCAAATGTGCTCCCTGCCGTGAAGGTACAGCTCGCTGTGCAGAACTTATGGAAAAAATCAATGCAGGTTTAGGCAGCCAGAAAGATCTGAATCTGCTGGAGAAATTAGGCCGAGTTATGACTTATTCCTGCCTATGTGGCCTGGGACAGGCCGCTCCGACTCCGGCCTTGTCCACCATTAAGCACTTTAGAGCTGATTATGAAGCCAAATTCATATAAGAAGGAGGGGTGAAAGTAAATGATAAATCTTACTATAGATGGGATCCAAGTAACTGTTCCTAAGGGCTCGACTATTCTGCAAGCAGCAGCACAGGCCGGCATCAGGATTCCTACCCTATGCTGGCATCCGGACCAGGCAGTTAAGGCCAATTGCCGTATTTGCGTGTGTGAGGTAGAGGGGAACCGGCTTCTTCAAGCTGCCTGTTCTACACCAGTTACAGAAGGCATGGTCGTAAAGAGCAAAACACCCAAAGTTATTGAAGCCCGTACCATGATTCTGGAACTAATCTTGTCAAATCATCCTCAGGACTGCCTCAACTGTATACGCAACCAGAACTGCGAACTGCAGGATCTGGCAGCTGAGTATTTCATTCGCGACAATCCATTCGAATATAAGACCCGTGGTTATGAGTTGGATCGGTCTACGCCTTCCATTGTGCGTGATCAGAACAAGTGTGTTTTATGCCGGCGTTGTATCGACGCTTGCTCGGTAACTCAATCTGTATATGCATTGGGATTGGAAAATCGCGGTGTTTCGTCCATGGTAGTTCCCACCATGGGAGAACCGTTGATAGAAAGTCCTTGTGTCATGTGCGGGCAATGCATTCATGCCTGTCCGGTGGGAGCTATCTACGAGAATGAGCAGATTGATGAATTACTGGCTGCCATAGCTGATCCTGACAAAGTAGTAGTTACCCAGATTGCTCCTGCGGTGCGCGTAGCTTTAGGTGAAGAAATTGGCATGGCAACCGGTGAGCTTCCGATGGAAGTATTTGTGAGTGGTCTGCGCCAGGTAGGTTTTGACTATGTACTGCACACCAATTTCACCGCTGACCTTACCATTATTGAAGAAGGTAACGAGCTGCTCAAGAGACTAAAAGAGGGCGGAACTCTGCCCATGTTCACTTCCTGCAGCCCAGGTTGGATCAATTTCTGTGAGACTTTTTATCCTGATTTGCTGGATCACCTGTCCACCTGCAAGTCTCCACAGCAAATGTTCGGGGCTTTGGTAAAAACCTATTGGGCTGAAAAAATGAATATTGATCCCAGCAAGATCTATTCTGTATCTATTATGCCCTGTACCGCTAAAAAATTCGAAGCCAGCCGCCCTGAGATGTGCGACAGCGGCTACCGGGATGTGGATTTAGTATTAACTACCCGCGAAATCGGCAGGCTGTTCCGCATGTCCGGAATTGATTTTTCCAAACTGGCTCCTTCCCAGTTCGATCCCTGGATGGGTCAGTATACTGGCGCTGCAGTTATCTTTGGTGCCACTGGCGGGGTTATGGAAGCAGCTCTGAGAACCGTATATGAAGTTGTCACTGAGCAGGAGCTCAAGGATGTTAACTTCACGGCAGTTCGCGGTATGGAAGGCATCAAAGAAGCGGAAGTGGATCTTAATGGAACAGTAGTAAAAGTAGCCGTAGCTCATGGCTTGAGCAATGCCCGGAAATTAATGGATCAGGTACGAGCCGGGCAATGCGATTATCATTTCATCGAAATCATGGCTTGTCCGGGAGGTTGTATCGGCGGCGGTGGTCAGCCCATAACTAAAGCTAATGCCAAACGGGCTGAACGTATAGAAGCCATCTACGTCGAAGATGAAAAGACACCGATTCGTAAATCCCATGAGAATCCTGAGATCAAAACGATTTACGATGAATTCTTGCATGAGCCATTAGGGCACAAGTCGCATGAGTTGCTGCATACACACTATCATCCCAAGAACAAAAAATATCTATAAGATCGGATAACAAGATTCAGATCTAAACAAAACAGCATATATCCTGATAATAAGGCGTTAGCTGAATTAGAGGGGCCACATTATAAATGATAATAAGTATACTTATTTTGATAAGTTAATAAGTAGACTTGTTAGCTTAAGGCCGCTCTTTTTCAGGAGCGGTTTATTTTTATGCCAAGGAGAGTGCAGTATGGTGGAAAAACGACTGGGAGTAATCGGTATTGTCATCGAAGACCGTGAAGTAGCTGCCAAGGTCAATCAGATATTGCATGAACATGCTGATATGATCGTAGGCCGTTTGGGCCTTCCTTACCGGGAACGCAACGTTTCCGTGATAGCCCTGATTGTAGACGGTACCACTGATGAACTGGGAGCTTTAACCGGTAAATTAGGCAATATTCCTAAAGTGACGGTAAAAAGCGCCCTGGCCAAAGGGGGTAGTACCAAATAGCCGGAGACGTGGAAACCCTATGAGTTTTATTGTCTATTTGATTAAGGGGTGTAATTATTATGAATAGCGTAAGTTTACAAGAATGGATAGATAATGTTATTAAACCTGAGCAGGATGAGAAATACCTGAACCAGGGAGGGGATTTTGTCAATGAAGAACTAATTAACCAGGCTTTGCTGGCCAACCAACAACCTTCCAGGACCAGATTGCGGGAGATTATGGCCAAAGCCCTGGAACTGCAGCGGCTGGACCCGGATGAAACCGCAGCTCTGTTGAATTGCCAGGATGAAGATATTTGGCAGGAAATGTATCAAGTAGGATACCAGATTAAGGAGAAGGTATACGGACGCCGCGTAGTTACCTTTGCTCCTCTTTATGTCAGCAATTACTGTGTTAACAACTGTGTTTACTGTGGTTATCGGAAGTCAAATAAGGAAACGGTGCGCCACCGGCTGACTTTGGATGAAGTAGAGGCAGAAGTAGCCGCTTTGGTTCAACAAGGTCATAAACGGCTGATCATGGTCTATGGAGAGCATCCCTCTTCTGATGTTCATTATATGGCAGATACCCTGGTCCGGGCCTACAACACCAAGGTTGGCAACGGGGAAATCCGCCGGGTTAATGTTAATGCGGCGCCGTTGTCAGTAGAAGATTTTAAGATATTAAAAGAGGTTGGCATAGGCACCTTCCAGGTATTCCAGGAAACTTATCATCATAAATCTTACCAGCGCCTGCATCCCAAAGGGACAATTAAAGCCAACTATCCCTGGCGGCTGTATTCCCTCCACCGGGCTATGGAAGCCGGGGTGGACGATGTAGGTATCGGGGTTTTGTTTGGGCTGTATGACTGGAAATTTGAAGTCATGGGCCTGCTGCTGCATACTATCGACTTGGAGGAAAAATTTGGCGGAGTAGGGCCTCATACTATATCCGTACCCAGGATTCAACCTGCAGTCAATACTCCCTTTACTAAGAATAGCCGTTACCTGGTGGATGATGACTGCTTCAAGAAACTGGTAACCGTTATTCGCCTGTCAGTGCCTTATACAGGGCTTATCTTAACTGCCCGGGAGAGAGCCGAGGTTCGCGACGATGTTATCAAAGTAGGGGTCACCCAGTTGGATGCCGGGTCCAACATCGGCGTGGGCAGCTATTCAGAAAATAGTTTGGATTACACCCGCCAGCAGTTTATTCTCGGGGATAATCGCACTTTGGATGAGATGATTCGCGATTTGGCCAAGATGGGTTTCATAACCTCCTTCTGTACAGCTGATTACCGCTGCGGGCGAACCGGTGAATGCTTTATGAATATTACCAAGCAGGGTAAAATCCATAACCTGTGTATGCCCAATGCCATCCTTACCTTCAAGGAATACCTGCTGGATTATGCCAGCCCGGAAACCAAAGCGGAAGCCTCTTACCTTATTGAGAAGGAATTTAATGCCCTGCCCAATGAGCACGTCAGAGAAAAGGTCAAAGGCATGCTGGAACGGATCGAAGCAGGTGAGCGGGATCTATTCCTGTAAGGAGGCTGTTCTATGACCAAGGAATTGGCAGAGCGTATTGAGTATTATGCCCGGCAGCTTCCGGTCTTACAGGCCTGCCACCAGGCGGTTCAGGAATCATATCCGGGGCTGGGACTGCGCTGGACCAAAATATATGGGCGCCGCTGGTCACACGTATGGGGGGACGGAACTAGTATGCTCAGTGCTGGCCGGCGGGTACAGATCAACGAGTCTTGGGGAATGGTTCTTAATGAGCCCTGTCCCATACCGGAGCCGGAGTTGACCCAAATGGTCCAGGTTTTAAAAAATTACTTGAAGTGAGTGATAGATTTGAGCTGGATAGAGAATATATTAAAGGACAACAACCCTGAAACGATGGAAGAGTTAATTACCAGGGCGGACCAGGTAAGGCGGAAGTTTCGTGGTGAAGCAGTTTACTTGCGGGGATTAATCGAATTCACCAATTACTGCCAGCGTAACTGCTATTATTGTGGTCTGCGCCGGGACAATAACGCTATAAATCGTTACCGTTTAAGTGCGAAAGAGATAATAGACTTGGCTTTACAGGCCAATCAGATGGGGTTTCAGTCACTGGCTTTGCAGTCCGGGGAGAACCCGGATAGGAAAACTGTCGACTTTTTGGTAAGAGTTGTAAGCGAAATCAGGGAACTGACTACTCGGGACAGCTCCATAGGGCTGGGCATTACCTTGAGTGTAGGAGAACTGTCTTATGCGGACTATAAGCGTTTATATGAAGCCGGTGGTCATCGCTACCTGCTGCGAATAGAAACTACGGATCCCCAACTCTTTGCCAGCATCCATCCTCCCTCCCAGACACTGGAAAAGCGGATAGAGTGTTTAAAGGCCTTGAAGGACATCGGTTATCAAGTAGGTACCGGTATAATGGTCGGCTTGCCTGGTCAAACCCCTGATCACCTGCTGGCGGACTTGCAGTTCTTCGTGGATATGGATGTGGATATGATCGGTATGGGACCATACATCCCTCATCCCCAAACCCCCATGGGGCGAGAACCGTCAGCCAGTCAGGTGGATCCCTGGGTTCATACCCTGAAAGTGATGGCCCTGACTCGTATTCTCATGCCGGATATCAATATGGTGGCCTCCACTGCTCTCCAGTCCCTGCGACCGGATGGGCTGAAATGGGGCTTAAGAGCCGGTGCCAATGTGGTGATGCCCATATTGACTCCCATTAAATACCGGGAAGATTACCGCTTGTATGCTGACAAAAAATACAAGCCCTTTCCTCAACTAAAGGAGGAAATTGAAGAAGCCGGCTTCCGTTTGGGATTATGGCAGTGGGGTGATTCGTTGCGCTGGGCCAAACGTCAGCAACAAAGCGAGGATAATAAGGTTGCTGGCCATTTGCAAGCAGAGGAGGCTATGTGATTTGAGCAGCTTGAATGAGACATCCAAAGGCATGAGAACGGTAATTGCCGTTTTGGGGCGCCGCAATGCGGGGAAATCATCGTTGATAAATGCCCTGGTGGGCTTTGATCTGGCTATTGTATCCGGTGTGCCCGGAACTACCACTGATCCGGTGGAAAAGGCGGTGGAATTAAATCCCCTGGGGCCTTGCTTGCTGATCGATACCGCAGGAATTGATGACGACAGCGAATTGGGAGCAATGCGTATCCAGAAAACCAACCAGGTATTGGAGAATGCTGATATAGGGCTGCTGGTTGTCGGTGATGGGAAAATAACTGATTATGAGGAGGACCTGGTTGCAGCTCTGACCCTACAGAAGAAACCATTTATCGTGGTGATTAACAAAATTGACCTGGAACGCTACCGGGGTGTGGAGCAGACTGTGCAAGAAAAAGGCTGGCCCTATGTACTGGTATCCACGGTAGATGGACGGGGAATAGCCGCCCTGAAAGATCTCATCAGGAATCAAAAAGATGCCGGGCGCTTAGAGGACCCAGGACTGCTGGACGGGATAGTGAAACCAGGGGATATGGTGGTTTTGGTAGTACCCATAGATTCGGGTGCTCCCAAGGGAAGACTGATTCTTCCCCAGGTTCAGACTTTAAGAAATGTACTGGATTACCAGGCCAGTGCTTTAGTGGTTACCGAGAAGGAATTAGCCAAGCAGATGGATAAACTAAGTTCTCCTCCTGACCTGGTGATAACTGATTCCCAAGCGGTGCTGGAGGTTCACCAGCAATTGCCTGATTATATACCCCTGACTACTTTTTCCATTATCTTTTCCCGGTATAAAGGAGATTTACCCTCTTTGGCAGCCGGTGCCCGGGCTATCGACTCCTTGGATAATGGCGATATGGTATTGATAGCTGAAGCTTGCACCCATCATCCTTTCCATGAAGACATTGGCCGGGTAAAAATTCCCCGCTGGATAAGGCAGTTTACCGGCAAAGATATCGATTTTCAGGTAGCTGCAGGGCCTGCCTTCCCCAAGGATTTAAAGGATTATAAGTTGATTGTGCAGTGCGGAGGTTGCACCATAACCAGGCGTTCCTACCTGAACCGGATGGAACAGGCTGAGCAGGCGGGAGTACCTATAACCAACTACGGTATTGCCATAAGCTACATGCAGGGAGTGCTAGACCGCACCCTGTCCCTTTTCCCGGAATTGCAGAATGAAAAACGGTGGCATAAGGCTCAAGGCTGATTAGATCCTTGCTGTGAAAATAAATGCGCTGTGTTATTGCGAGATATCTTCTTTTACATATGTGCGCATTGACTGGAAGGGTTAGTAACAGCCCGGTATTTGCCCTGGTATTCCTCCACTAGATGGAGCTCAATAAGGCGGCGCAGGTGGACCAGTAAACTTATTTTTTCAAAGTAATAATACTGCTCTTCTGCTTTCCCCCAGCGCCCGTAAACCAATTTGTGCTGTACTAATTCATCGAGAGATTGAGGCTTCCTTAGAGCTTTTAATATACTTTCTTCTTTTTCTAACAGGCGAGCCAGGTATTTCTCCAATTGCTCGCGCACATTGTGTTCGACTACCCCTTTATGGCCTGAGCAAATTACCTGGGGGCCCAATTTTATCAACTTCTCAATAGACCCAATTAACTGGGTAATGTCACTATTGATATTGCCATACCAGGGCCCGAAGCTAGTAAGATCAATATCGCCGGTAAAGAGCAGGCCTTGTTTTTCCCAGTAGAATACACAGTGCCCGGGAGTATGCCCAGGGGTATGGATTACGGTTAAGTCGATGTTGCCCAGTTTAATGATTTGACCGTCGTGTAGTTCATGGGTTACTGAACAAGGCTGCCATTTTATCCAGGCCATTATTTGCTCGGTTAGTGCCGGGTCAGCGTGTCGATCAAAACCATAATAACTTATAAAGGTGTCCTTTGATACCATAGCTGGGATATCAGCAGGATGAGCATAAACATCTGCTGCAGGAAACAGGTGGTTACAACCGGTATGGTCCCGGTGGAAATGGGTATTCAAAATCCGTTCTACCGGCCTATCACCTAAATTAGCTTGGAATGCCTGGGACCAAACGGTCAAAGGGGTATCAATAAGAGTAGGTATTTCATCATCAATATAAAAGGAAAAAGAATTGGGAAAATTACCTCGCTCTTCAGGTGAAACCAGATAAACTTGATCAGTAACAGGGATAAACACAATAATTCCTCCTTAGAAAAGTGCACTAAAAGACAGTGTAACGAAAATTACCCTGCAGGAGATACTCTTTTCTGCACTGACTATTCTTCCCTGTAAGAACACTTGCCACCAATAAAAATGGCATATGGTTCTTGAAAGATAGAATTAAAATAATTAATCATAAAAATCTGCGTTAATCAGCGTCAAATAATTACGTTTTAACGTGGTTTGCGCTTACGCTTAGCAGAGTTAATGGCTTTAGCATTCTTTCTCACCTGGCGCCCTTGTTGGGAAAACAGCAGTTGATTTTTTTGTTGCTGGCGCTGCCCTCCAAGGTATTCTTTTTCAAGCCCGCGCTTTACCACCAGAGTATGACCTTCATCGAAACTCAATGCAATGGGGAGATCCGATTCGCCAGGTACGATACGGTATCCAGAATCCTTCAACAGGTCGCTGTTTTTAAGATAGCGGCGCAGTTCCTGCTTGATCACGGAAAACCGCCTTTCACTATGTAGACCTTTGCCATGTATGAAATCAATAACTGCCACTTCATGCTCTATACACCATAGCAAATTCTTTTCTGCTTTGGCCATAGCCTCACTTAATCCTAAATTATGAAGATCAACCGTCTCAATTTTCATATTTGGACCTGCCTTAGGTAAACTTTAATTATTTTATACGATCAGACAGCCATCACCAAGAGTGAACTATATCCTAATTTTATAAAAAAATTGGTTTTATGTAACAATAGGACCTACTCAACAAATTAGGACATTGAAACTATCCGGTGAAATTTTAAAAAAAATAGGAAGGTTTTTCGCTACAATGGAAGAATAAGGAGAGAAGTTAGCTTTTTAAAAAGCAGGGCTGAAATATGGAAAAAACCCTAAGGTCCCTTAATTCAGCAGGAGGGTTGGATATGAACAGGAATAATTATAATTACCTACATGAATATTTTGTAGGACATCCATCCCTCTTATTAATAGGAACAATGGAGGGGGAAATTCTATCCTGTAGTGCCAAATTGGCTGGTTTACTAGGATACGAATTGCAGGAAGTACTGGAACTCAACTGGATAACCGATCTTACTGCTCCTAAACATTGGGAAAAAATACATTCTGAACTTAGTCCAGTGAGCACTGGGCTTCCCTGTCTATATCAGACCCAGTATATTCAGCGCAATGGAGATCTGATTCCTGCCCAGGTATGTGCGTTTCCTTTGCCGGCTATGGGAAATTTATGTCCTATTCTATTTTTAGTTTTTAGCCAAAGTAGTTCTGAGCATGCTGTTCTGCTAACACTGGACCACAATGAAGATTATCGCTTGCTGTTGGACAACATCAACGAACTTTTCTATACCTATGATGCAAACGGAAGAATCACTTTTGTGAATCGTAAGGCGAAGGATATTTTAGGCTATAATCCCCAGGAAGCCATAGGGAGATATCTATGGGAATTTGTACCCGAAAGGTTTCGGAATAATTTCATCGAGGAACTGAACCGGCGTATGAAGTTAGGCCAAGAGGATACCTATATGACGAAAGTTCTCCATCAGGATGGTAGTGAACGGGTTTTTCTCTTGAAAGCTTCTCCCATTATTAAAAACGGTAAAGTTGTAGGGGAAATGGCTTTAGCCGAAGATGTCACCGAAAGGCGCCGAATGGAAAAGGAACTGCGGCTTAGCAATGAAACCCTTCTAAGAATTCGTGAAGAACTAGTGGCGGCCAACCAGCAGCAACTGGCTGCTGAAGAAGAATTGCGCGCTCAGTTGGAGGAATCGGAAAGCAATAAAAACGCCTTGGCTGAAGCCCATCAGAGACTGCAGACTATTATCGACTTCTTACCGGAGCCAACCTTTGTAATAAACCGGCAAGGTCAAGTGGTATTGTGGAACCATGCTATGGAAGAGTTGACGGGTATTAAAGCCCGCGATATTTTGGGGCGAAGCAATTACGAGTATGCAGTTCCTTTCTTTGGCCGCCGGGTCCCCATGCTGATCGATATGTCGCTGGATCCGCAACTTATCGACCATAGCAACACTGCCATTGATATACAAGATGGTGACACTCTATTCGCAGAAATATATTGCCCTCAACTGGGGGTGAATGGCTCCTATCTGTCCTGCAAAAGTGCGCCTTTGCGAGATCGTAGTGGCAATCTGGTAGGTGCCATAGAAATCATGCGCAATATCACCGAGCGTAAAAAAGTGGAAAAAGCGCTGTTCGAGAGCGAACAAAAGTACCGCAACATGATTGAGCGTATTGATGATGGATACTTTGAGGTGGATCTGGAAGGCAACTTCCAGTTTGTAAACCGTTACCTGGCTGAAAGAATTGCCTATAGTACCGAAGAAATGTTGGGTAAGAATTACCGCGCCGTTATGGATGAGGAGAATGCTAAACGGGTCAAAAGTACCTTCAATCAAGTATATAAGACCGGCAAAACGGTGCGTGACTTTGAATGGATCGTAAAGCGTAAAGATGGCAACCAGTTTATTGTAGAGAGCACTGTTATTCCTATCAAGGAAGATAACCAGGTAGTAGGCTTCCGGGGTATTGTAAGGGATATTACCGACCGGAAAAAAGCCGAGCTGGCTTTGCAGAATAGTGAGAAAAACCTGCGCCGGCAAGTGGAGTATTTGAACACTTTAATCGACAACCTGCACGAAATGTTTTTCACCTATGATCGGAACGGCCTCATAACTTTTATGAATAAGCGTTCTTTAGATGTGCTGGGTTATTATCCTGATGAAATTATGGGCTGTCATGTGGCTGACTTCGTCAGACCAGATGAAAGGGGTAAAGTCTATAAAGGGATTCGAGACCGGGTTGAACAAGGAGTGAAAAGCAGTTACGAATTGCCCTTAATACATAAGTCGGGATCAGAGCGTATTATAAAGCTTAATACTTCTCCTCTTTATGGAGATCGTAATGCTATTATCGGCGGTATGGTATTAGCTGAGGATATTACCGAACGCAAACAAGCTCAGCAAGCCTTGGAACTCAGCGAGGCCCAGTACCGGGGTATTGTGGAAGATCAAACTGAACTGATTTGCCGCAGTCTTCCCAATGGAAAACTTATTTTTGTAAATGAGGCCTATTGCAGGTACTTTGGCCTGGAAAAGGAGGAGATTCTAAAAGGAGGTTCTCAAATACCCATCCACCCCGATGACCAAGCCTGGGTAAAATTGCAGCTTAGCCGGTTGTCCCCGGGGAACCCCTCTTGTTCGCTGGAATACCGGGTGATGAAGGCTGAAAACGATTCTCGCTGGTTACAGTGGACTCATCGAGCTATTTTTGACAATTTCGGAGTTATAGTCTATTACCAGTCAGTGGGACGAGATATTACCGAGCAAAAGGAAGCACAGGAAAGGCTTACTTTTTTAAGCCAGCATGATTCATTGACCGGGTTGTATAATCGTCTCTACTTTGAACAGGAGTTAAAACGTCATGAAAACAGCACCAATTCCATCGGGTTGATTATATGCGATGTGGATGGGCTAAAACTGATTAATGACACTCTGGGACATGAACAGGGCGATCGCTTGCTCCGTGAGGTGTCTGCTTTAATGAAGGGCTGCTTCCGAGGGGATGACATCCTGGCTCGGGTGGGAGGCGATGAATTTGCCGCCATTGTTCCCAACGCTACCCCCAAGTTACTGGAGGAAAGAATTCAGTCTATTCGCAAGGCGGTAAAGGAATCTAGCGAGAACAATGATGATTTTCCCATTAGCATTTCTTTAGGATATGCGTACAGGGAAGATCCTAATATACCTATAATGGAGATCTTTAAGCAAGCTGATGATGATATGTACAGGGAAAAACTCCGCAGCGGTAGTAATGCCCGTAGTGCCATGGTGGAAACTTTGGTGAAGGCACTGGAAACCCGGGATTTTATTACCGATGGTCATGCTGAACGTCTCCAGATGATGGTAGAAGCAGTGGCCCAAGCGATCGGTTTATCCGAGCGAACAGTAAATGATTTGCGCTTGTTAGCTCAATTTCATGATATCGGCAAAGTGGGAATACCTGATTCCATAGTATTTAAGCAAGGCAAGCTTACTGAAGATGAGCACCGAATTATGCAAAGGCATTGTGATATAGGCCATCGTATCGCCCTCTCCGTGCCAGATCTCTTAAGGATATCTGACTGGATACTGAAACACCACGAATGGTGGAATGGGCAGGGCTATCCCCTGGGACTGGAAGGAGAGGAGATACCCGTGGAATGCCGCATAATAGCCATTGCTGATGCCTATGATGCTATGACCAATGACCGGCCATATCGCCAGGCAATGTCTCATCAGGATGCAGTTGAGGAATTACGGCGACGGGCAGGGATTCAGTTCGATCCGCGACTGGTAGAGGTATTTATTTCGTGCTGGCCAATTAAAAAGGATAGCGATAGTGGCCAATAATCTCCCACCGTTCCAGGCAATCCTCTTCTACAGCTATACCAGCATTGTGAATAACCAACGGTCTACCGTATTTACTCTTGAGATCGCTGATTATCCCACAATGTTCTTCTCCGTTATCAAAACGCCAGTAAACAATATCTCCCCACTTCCATTCATTTAGATGGCCCTCAACCTGGCAGGTAAGTGATTGGCCATGGCGCTGAAAAAATGTCATTTGGTTAGGGACCCGTCGATGGTCTATATTGGAATCTGGCTCACTCAGGTCCCACTTTTGGGGATAGATTGCAAAATTACTGGTCATATCTTCGTGAATGAGCTGCTGAAGGTCGATACCAGCCCGGCGCAGAGCTCGAATTACCACATCAGTACATGCTCCCCGGTCAGGGCTGACATCTCCCCCTGGATAACTAATAGCCTGATAACTGGCATCGTAGCGAGTGCCATTTTTCACTTCTTCCCTGGCTCCTATGACGATCCAGTCAGCAATAACCCGCTGAGAAGCAGGGATTGTTTCAACTGGAGATGGCTGCCTATCGTTGGCAGTCCCCCCAAGTGGTTCTATGAACCTATCTGAATTGTTATATGTTCCCCACACCACAACAAAGGAGATCATCACTAGCAGTACTGCGGCAAGACCTAGTCGACGCATGATATTAAGCTCCTAAAAAGCCTACTTTGATACTAATGTACCATGAATTTGGTTAACCATAAATCTACTCATGCCGGGAGGGCTGTGATAGAATTAGATGGTTAACATACCCCGAGGAGAGTGTTGATAGGAATGGGTTGGAATACCATTCTGAGGGGAACCAAAAACGGACTGCTCATTACCTGGGAATTGGCCCGGGTTGTTATACCGGTATTTTTCTGTGTTACCATCCTAAAATATACTCCGGTACTTCCCTGGATATCCCAGCATATGGTCCCCATTATGAAATTACTGGGTTTGCCGGGAGAAGCTGCTCTGCCGCTGGTATTAGGTTATTTCCTCAATATTTATGCGGCTATCGGTGCTATGCTTCCTTTGGGTCCAAGCGTAAGAGAGATAACCATTATATCGGTAATGCTGCTTTTGGCGCACAGCTTGCCCATGGAAGCAGCGGTAGCTAAACAGACTGGAGTCCCAGTGGCCGGCTTGATTTTGCTAAGAATCACCCTTTCCTTCATATCAGGTTATTTGTTTAATTTGGTATTGCCGTGATAACGCCTCGCGGGGCGATGTGGGCATGTTCCCAACGATTTGCCTATTATGTATGGCAGGGGCAAACCTACTGTCTGCTGTCATGAGGACTTGCGGAAGGCCATTGCGTGCAATGACATAAACGATGACAGGTGTAAGTTATTTCATTTGTCATAGCCTGTTCTACAGGTGACAATTGAAAGCAGGAGGCGGCCTATGCTGGCAATTCTACAAGAAGCTTTATTGGGAAGCCTGAGCAATGTTTTACAGATTGCCCTGATTGTCATTCCCTTGATGATTTTTATTGAGATAATGAAAGACTTAAATTGGCTGAGTTATTTAACTGCAGTTCTGGCTCCGCTCACCCGTTGGATGAAACTTCCCCGGGAAGCCGGGCTGCCCTTGGTCGCTGGTTTGGTTTTTGGCATTTCCTATGGTGCTGGTATTATTATCCAGGCAGCCCGGGAGGGAACTCTGACCAACAGTGATATATACATGATTAATCTTTTTCTGGTAATATGCCATTCAGTGTTTGAGGATACCATACTATTTGCCGCTATTGGTGCCATTTGGCTGCCGGTGCTCATTTACCGGCTGCTGCTGGCGGTGGCTGTATGTGCAGCCATAGCTCGCTTCTGGCCTGGTTTTCCAGAACATTTGTTCCACAAAAAGGCCAATGCCACCCAAAGTGTGCTAAAATAGAGAAGAATTAGCTAATGGAGAAGGCGAAGACTGATGAATCTTTTGGAAGGACTAAACTCACAACAAAAAGAAGCTGTCCTGCATACGGATGGCCCCTGTTTGGTTTTAGCCGGGGCCGGCAGCGGAAAAACCAGAGTATTGACCAATCGTATTGCCTATCTGATAGAGCAAGGGGTTCCGCCCCATAGTATCATGGCTATAACTTTCACCAATAAAGCTGCTCAGGAGATGAGGAGCCGGGTAATGGAATTAATCCCCGATTTTACAGGAGCCTGGGTACAGACCTTTCATGCGGCTTGTTACCGGATCCTGCGCATGGATATTACCAGGTTAGGCTACCAGCATAATTTCACTATTGCTGATGAGGCTGATAGCCGCTCTATAATCAAAACTTTGCTTAAAGAACAGGGGGATTTTGAAAATCGACCTGATGAAATATACTATGCGATTAAAAAGGCCAAGAATAGCTTGTCAGATCCGGAAAAGTATTTCTTATCTCAAAAAATGTCATATGCCCAACGGGAAAGGTATCTCGAGTTATTCAACTTATATAATTACCGTCTCAAACAGCTTAACGTAGTGGATTTTGAAGACTTAATCCTGCTGTGTATCCGGCTTTTTGAAGATCATCCGGATGTTTTGGAGAAGTATCAGAACTGGTTCCGTTACGTTTTAATTGATGAATACCAGGATACAAACTATGCTCAGTATCGATGGGCCAGACTTCTGGCTGCAAAACACCAGAATATCTTTGTGGTGGGGGATCCTGATCAATCCATCTACAGCTGGCGGGGAGCAGAGCCTTACAATATCAAACGCTTTTTGGATGATTACCCCCAGGTTAAAATTATTAAGCTGGAGCAGAATTATCGTTCCACTGAGGTGATACTGCAAGCGGCCAATGCGGTTATTCAGTACAATGAGGACCGGGAGGAGAAAACTCTCTTTACCAATAAGCCTGGCGGGGATAAGATAGTACATTTTTGTGCGGGAGATAGTTTTCAGGAGGCTGCTTTTGTAGCTGACACCATTCAGGATTTGGTGGCGCATGATAACAGAAACTACCATGACTTTGCCGTATTTTACCGTACTCACGCCCAGTCCCGTATTTTGGAGGATGCCTTGATACGCCGCTATGTCCCGTATCGCATTATCGGCGGCAAGCGTTTCTATGAACGAAAAGAAGTCAAAGATATCATAGCCTATCTGCGGTTGGCCTGTAATCCCAATGATCGCCTGAGCTTTGCCAGGGTAATTAATGTTCCCCGCCGCGGGGTGGGAGAGAAAAACCTGGAAAAAATATATCAATTTGCTGAAGAAACCGGACAGCCACTGCTGCAGGTCCTGACTGACCCTGGGTTGATTCCAGGCATAAACCGGAAAACAGCCGCAGCTCTGCAGGATTTTTACGGCTTAATATCCTACATCGGTGATCTGGCCACATCAGGTGCTGATTTAAGGGAAATAATCGATCAGGTATTGCAAAACAGCGGGTATATTGAGGAGTTGCAGCGGACTATGCCTGATGCCGAGGTGCGAATTGAGAATCTTTACGAACTTCGATCCTTGGCGATTGAATTTGAAGAACAGGGTGGTGAAGGTCTGGAAGAATTTCTAGCCCAGACCGCTCTATCTCAGGATGATGATGAGCAGGACTATAGCGATGCGGTGCATCTGATGACTTTTCATGGAGCCAAGGGATTGGAGTTTCCCATAGTATTTATGACCGGTATGGAGGAAGGAGTTTTTCCTTCTTATCGGAGTGAAACCCCGGAAGATTTAGCAGAGGAAAGAAGAATTTGCTACGTAGGTATTACCAGAGCCCGGGAGCGTCTTTACCTGACCCGAGCGGTTAACCGGCTGTTGTATGGATTTGAACGCAGCAACCCTCCCTCCCGCTTTATCCAGGAGATACCGGAAGAATTGCTGATGGTTCCTTCTAACCCCAGGATTGTTCCTGGTATCATTACCATAGGTGACCGGGTACACCATAAGAAGTTTGGCAATGGCCGGGTGTTGGACCTGGATGACAATGAAGAAATTGCTACGGTTGAATTTGATTACGCTGGCGTAAAGCTGTTGCGTTTGGATATTGCCCCTTTGGAAAAAATAAGTTAAAAGACCGGAAGGGAGGAAAACGTTTGGCATCTTTACAGGAAAGAGCCGAACAGCTGCGCGAACAGATTCGTAAACACGATTACCATTATTATGTTCTGGATAATCCCTTAGTCAGTGACAGTGAATACGACCAGTTGATGAAAGAATTGCTGGAATTGGAGAAAAACCATCCAGAATTAGTAACTCCCGATTCCCCTACCCAACGGGTGGGCGGCAAAGCTTTGGATAAATTTGAGCGCATAGTGCACCGTCAGCCACTGCTGAGTCTTGATAATGCCTTTTCCTTCCAGGAACTGAAGGATTTTGACCGGCGCATATCCAGGGTCCATGCCCAGCGGGACTATGTAGCGGAATTAAAAATAGATGGGGTGTCAATAGCCCTGGTTTATGAAAACGGAATACTAGTTAATGCTGCTACCCGGGGTGACGGTTTAGTAGGGGAAGACGTTACCTCTAATGTAAAAACTATTCACAGCATCCCTTTGAAATTGCGCACACCGGTAAGTCACCTGGAAGTTCGCGGCGAGATATACATGCCTAAAGCTGAGTTTGTGCGTCTTAACCAGCAGAAAGAGGAGCAGGGGGAGCGGGTTTTTGCCAACCCGCGCAACGCTGCGGCTGGTTCCCTGCGACAGCTGGATCCCAGCATTACTGCCCAGCGAGCCTTGGCCGCATTTATATATGACATCCTTTATATTGAAGGAACCAGCATTTCTACTCAGTGGGAAGCCTTGAACTACTTACGTGAGCAGGGTTTTCCTGTCAACCCGGAAGCACGCTGGGCCCAGACTATTGATCAGGTCTGGGAATTCTGCCAGGAACTCCACGCTAAACGCCATGACCTGTCCTACGAGATTGATGGAGTGGTTATTAAGTTAAATTCCCTGGCTCAGCGGGAAGGCTTGGGTACTACCGCCCGCAGTCCGCGCTGGGCCATTGCCTATAAATTTCCCGCAGAAGAGAAAGAAACCCGTATAATCGACGTGGAAGTGAATGTGGGTCGTACTGGTGTTATTGTTCCTACAGCTTTAATGGAACCGGTGTTTTTAGCAGGAACCACCGTCAGCCGGGCGAGCATGCACAATTTTGATCTGGTGCAGGATAAAGACATACGCATTGGTGACATAGTGCTGGTGCGAAAAGCCGCTGATATAATTCCCGAAGTAATTAGACCGCTGCCGGAACGCCGCACTGGGCAGGAAATCGAGATTATTCCGCCCCAGAATTGTCCCGCCTGCGGCAGTCAAGTCGTGCGTTCCCCGGGAGAAGTGGCGATCCGCTGTGAAAACATCAATTGTCCGGCCCGTATCAAAGAAAGCCTTATTTTCTTTGCCTCCCGTTCCGCTATGGACATTGAAGGGCTGGGACCAGCCATTGTCGAGCAGCTGGTCGAAAGAGGAATGGTCACCAAACTGGAAGATTTGTACCGGCTACAGGCTGCCGATCTGGAAGCTCTGGAACGCATGGGACCTAAATCAGCTGCTAATTTGCTGCAGGCTATAGAAGCCAGCAAAGAGCGGCCTCTGCATAGGCTTATCACCGCTTTGGGTATCAGGCATATCGGGGCAAAAACCGCCCGTATACTAACCCAACGGTATAGAAGTATCGAGGAATTCTACCAGGCAACCAAAGAAGAGATTACCACTATTCCCGAAATAGGTGACATTATGGCTGCCAGCCTGATAGCCTTTTTCCAGGAACCCCGCAACCGGGCAACTATCGAAAACCTGCAAAAGGCAGGGGTAAATACTGTAGAAACGATTTTGGATAAAAGCGATCTTCCCCTGGCTGGGAAAGCTTTTGTCCTGACCGGCACCCTGCCCAACCTGACCCGCAATGAGGCCACTGAGCTGATTGAATCCAAGGGTGGGCGGGTATCTTCCAGCGTAAGCCGCAAAACTGATTATGTGGTAGTGGGCAGCGATCCCGGCAGCAAGTACGACAAAGCTGTACAGTTGGGCATTACCATTCTGGATGAGGAAGCCCTGCTGACCCTGCTCTCGTCGACATAATGGCTGTGAAAACAGCCCGCGCCGTTTCATCGGCCGTTCCGGCTCTCCGGTGTTCGTTTCTCTGGAAACACTATTAATATTGCGAGGAGCGAGCCGGCTAATACCCCTGTATCCCGGCTAACACTCCTGCCAAGCCATGGTTAGCGTAGACCGGCATAGAGATTGCCGCGTGCAATAACAGTATAGCTGCCTTTTGTACTGATACGAGGGCAGTTTTCGCAACAATCGTCACCTGTAGAACAGGCCACGATGAATGAAAACATCGCTTCACGGATTAAGCAGGCGTATTAGCCGGGCGAGTGACATACGACGAGCCGTTGCCACCCACGGCGAAACTGAGGGCTGCGAAGCGTAGCGAGAAACAGGATGTTTCGAGCAGCGAGGACTGAGTGCATGGATGCCGAATTCCGAGCGGTTCGCTTCGCACCGAAGTAAGCCGATGTGTTGCAGGCGAGGAGTCTTGGAGCGAGCCGGCTAATACCCGTGCATCCCGGCTAACGCTCCTACCAAGCCGTGGTTAGCGTAGACCGGCATAGAGATTGCCGCGCGCAATGACAGTATAACTGCCTTTTGTACTGACACGAGGGCAGTTTTCGCAGCAATTTTCACCTGTAGAACAGGTGCGAAGGGTAAACCTACTGTCGACTTCGACTCAGGTAAAAGGAGTATTTCGCAGCAATGACAATTTAGGTTTTCCTTTTTTCGGTGATGGCAGGTTATAGTTTTCATTCATCGTGGTTTGCACCCCAGGTGGCATTGTATACATTCCAGCCCATCCTTTTCTTATCAGCATTAAAGGGGTATAATGCTGTCAATATGCAAGAATAGGTATGAATGAAACATGACGGGAACGATCATCAATGCAGCTGCGATTATTGGAGCTGGTTTGCTTGGCTTAGCTTTGCGCAAAGGCATACCCGCTCACATTAGCCGGACCATGCAGGATGGCCTGGGGCTGCTCATAATTATTATAGGTGTTCAGTATGGCTTGAAAGCCGATAACCTGGCGGTAATAGGCCTTAGCCTGGCATTCGGAGCAGCTATTGGTGAGTGGCGGAAGTGGGAGGCCCGTCTGGAGACTTGGGGAGAACAGCTGCAAAATCGCTTTGGCAATGGAAACAGCTCGTTTGTAAAGGGATTTGTATCGGCTACCCTGTTGTTTTGTGTAGGAGCCATGGCTGTAGTAGGGTCATTAGAAGATGGCTTGACCGGCAATTACCAAATACTTCTGGTTAAGTCCATGCTGGATGGCATTTTCTCCATGCTCTTTGCAGCCAGTATGGGGGCTGGGGTGCTGTTTTCAGCTATTCCAGTGTTAATCTATCAGGGAACTATAAGTTTGGGAGCAGGATTTATCAAACCCCTTCTCACGGATGTCATGCTCAATAATATTACGGCCCTGGGCGGGGTTTTAATTGCTGGTTTGGGCTTAAATATTCTGGGAGTAACCCGTATTAGAGTAGCTAACCTGTTACCTGGAATATTGCTGGTGCCTCTGATTACCCTTATTTTTCAAATATTGCCCTGAGGTTAAAGGACGCAAATCTTTGTATTTCACCAGGATTACGCTGATATAAGCGGGATTGCAAGTTAGATCGTGTTAGAGTATACTTTTTTGCTATAATTATTGAAGTAAATTATTACATGTGGCGAAGGAGGCCGTTTTAGTGGCTATTAGTGTAAAACAAGTTGAACAGGTTGCCTATTTAGCCCGGTTGGAATTGACTGAACCGGAAAAGCAATTATTTGCCGAGCAATTGACGGCTATTCTGGAATATGCTGAGAAACTTAATGAAATTGACACTGAAAAGGTGGAGCCCCTTCACCATATTTTGCCCATATATAATGTTTTACGTGAAGATGTAGTTCAGCCAGGACCGTCCCGGGAGGAGATTCTCAGCAACGCGCCTCTCGTGGAAGATGGACAGTACAAAGTACCCAGGATTATCTAGGGAGTGAGAGCAGTGGAATTGTATGAATTAACCTGTCATGAACTAAAAGAGAAGTTAGACCAGAAAGAAGTATCCAGCCGGGAAATTACCCAATCCTTCCTTGAGCGTATTGATAAGGTAGAGGATCAGGTAAAAGCATTTGTTACTATTACCGGCGATTTGGCCCTGCAGCAAGCCGAACAATATGATGCAGGGGATGCTGTTCCAGGTCTGGGGGGTATACCCTATGGATTAAAAGATATTATCTGTACCAGAGGGATTCGTACCACTGCTTCCTCAAAGATGCTGGAAAACTACGTTCCCTTCTATGATGCAATGGTAGCTGCCCGGCTGGCTGAGCATAAAGGAATATTGCTGGGAAAATTAAACCTGGACGAATTTGCCATGGGGTCTTCTACTGAACAGTCAGCCTTTTATCCTACCAGAAACCCCTGGGATTTGGAAAGAGTACCGGGAGGCTCGTCCGGAGGCTCGGCAGCAGCAGTAGCTGCTGGTGAAGTACCCTTTTCCCTGGGCACAGATTCAGGAGGTTCTATTCGCCAGCCGGCTGCCTTCTGTGGGGTGGTGGGACTGAAGCCAACTTACGGAAGGGTTTCCCGCTGGGGAGTTATGGCTTACGCCTCCTCTTTTGATCAGGTCGGGGTTATATCCCGGGATGTTGAAGACTGTGCTCTGGTATTAAATGTTATAGCCGGACATGACCCCCGTGATTCTACGTCGGTTGACCAGCCAGTACCTGATTATACCAGCTTCTTAACCTCTGACATTAAGGGACTGAAAATTGCTTATCCCCGGGAGTATTTTCAGCAGGGGGTAGACAGCGAGATACGCCAGCTAATCTTAAACGCACTCAAGCATTTTGAGCAACTGGGAGCAATTGTTGAGGAAGTATCTCTGCCCCACAGCGAATATGCTTTGCCGGCTTATTACTTGATTGCACCGGCTGAAGCCAGTGCTAATCTGGCTCGTTTTGACGGGGTCCGTTATGGATTGCGCGACCAGCAGGCTGAAAATGTGGTGGACATGTTCTCACGGAGCCGGGCAGCTGGTTTCGGCGCGGAAGTGAAGCGGCGGATTATGCTGGGAACCTATGCCCTTAGTTCCGGGTATTATGATGCCTACTATTTGAAAGCTTTAAAGGTGCGCCGCCTTATTGCTGATGATTTTGCTAAGGTATTTGCTGACCATGACCTGATTATAGCACCGACTACTCCTACGGTAGCTTTCCGTATAGGAGAACAGACTGATGACTTGCTGACCCTGTATATGAATGATATATTAACTGTTCCTATAAACATGGCCGGTCTTCCCGGGATGTCCATTCCCTGTGGGTTTATAGGTGGGATGCCGGTAGGAATGCAGATAGTTGGCAAACCTTTCGATGAAGGTACTATATTTAAGGCGGCTTATTCCTTCGAACAAGCCACTGATTATCATAAAGCCAGACCAACCCTGGGGGTGAGTAAATAATGGATAGAGAATATGAAGTAGTGATAGGCCTGGAAGTTCACGTTGAATTAAAGACGGCCACCAAGATATTCTGTTCTTGTTCAACCGCCTTCGGGGCTGAACCTAATACCCAGGTTTGCCCGGTCTGTTCTGGTTTCCCAGGTGCCCTGCCGGTTCTAAACCGGCAAGCGGTCGAATATGCTATAAGAACGGGATTGGCTTTGAATTGTGAAATTGCGGAAGTGTGTAAGTTTGATAGAAAAAACTATTTTTATCCTGATTTGCCCAATGCCTATCAGATTTCTCAATATGATCAGCCCATTTGTGCTAATGGATATCTCGATATCCACGTAGATGGCAAACATAGCCGGATAGGCATTGTCAGAGCTCACTTGGAGGAAGATGCAGGTAAACTGGTTCATCAAGGTTCGATTACCACCACCACTTCCTCACTGGTTAATCTGAACCGCTGTGGAGTGCCCCTTTTGGAGATAGTATCTGCACCAGACATGCGCAGCGGAGCCGAAGCTAGAGCCTACTTGGAAAAGCTGCGCTCTATTTGCCTGTTTGCGGGGGTATCTGACTGCAAGATGGAGGAAGGCTCCTTACGATGTGATGCCAATGTATCAGTGAGGCCCAAAGGCGCCACCAAGTTAGGGACGCGGGTGGAAATAAAAAATCTTAATTCCTTCCGTTCATTGGAAAGGGCCATCGAATATGAAGCCAAGCGTCAGATAGAAGCTCTTGAAGATGGGGAAGAATTGGTGCAGGAAACTCGTACCTGGGATGAAGAGAAACAGGTAACCCGTTCCATGCGCTCCAAGGAAGAAGCTCATGATTATCGCTATTTCCCGGACCCAGATTTACCACCTCTGCGTATTGACCGGGAGTGGGTAGAGCGAGTACGGTCGTCCCTGCCGGAAATGCCCGACCAGGCGCAGCAACGCTTAAGCAGCACTTATGGTTTGTCGGACTATGATGCAACCTGGCTTACTTCTACCCCGCAAACTTTGGAATTCTTTGATCAGGCAGTACAATACTTTCCTGATGCCAAGGTAATTTCCAATTGGATGATGGGTGATTTCAGCCGCTTGTTAAACCAGCACAATATAGAAATAGCCGACAGCAAGGTGACCCCGCAGTATCTGGCTGGTATGCTCCGGTTGATTGAAAAAGGAACCATCAGCGGCAAAATGGCTAAAGAAGTCTTCGAAGAAATCTTTTTCACCGGCAAATCACCGGAGGATATCATTAAAGAAAAAGGTATGGAACAGATTTCAGATCAGGAGACCCTGCAGAAGATTATCGATGAAGTTGTAGCCAGCAATCCGAAAGTGGTTGAGGATTACAAAAACGGCAAAGAAAAAGCCTTCGGATTCTTTGTGGGGCAGGTGATGAAGGCTACCCGGGGCCAGGCTAACCCTGCTCTGGTGAATTCCATACTAAAGGAACGCTTAATGAGGGAGTGAGGAGAATAAGTGATATGGGATATGATGAATCAAGATTGGTTCCGGTATCCCGGAGCCAAGGTAAGAGTAGTTGATACTACTTTACGGGATGGGGAGCAAACTGCCGGAGTCGTGTTCTCCAACGAGGAAAAAATTAAAATTGCTGAATATCTGGATCAAATAGGGGTGGACCAAATTGAAGCCGGCATACCGGTAATGGGCGGTTTTGAAAAGGACTGCATCAAACAAATCGTAAACATGGGGCTTAAAGCCAGCATAATGGCCTGGAACCGGGCGGTTATTTCCGACATTAAAGAATCTCTGGAATGCGGTGTGGACGCAGTAGCTATATCCATTTCCACTTCAGATATTCATATCCAGCATAAACTGCAGACAACCCGGGAAGATGTTTTGGTTCGCATGACCGATGCAGTTAAATTTGCCAAGGACCATAACCTGTATGTATCCGTTAATGCCGAGGACGCTTCGCGTTCTGACATAGGATATCTTACCGAATTCGCTTTAGCAGCTAAACGGGCCGGAGCGGATCGACTGCGGTTCTGTGATACGGTGGGAACCTTGAATCCGATAACCACTTACCGCTACATCCGGACCTTGGTTGATGCAGTAGGACTGGATGTGGAGATGCACACCCATAATGATTTTGGGATGGCAACGGCCAACTCCTTGTCAGGTATTTATGCCGGAGCCAGTTATGTAGGGGTAACGGTTAATGGTCTGGGTGAACGGGCGGGTAATGCCTGCCTTCAGGAAGTCATTATGGGAATGAAGTATATCATGAAGCTGGACTGTAGTTATAATACTACCCTGTTCCGGGAAGTTGCCGAATATGTGGCCCAGGCCTCCGGACGTCCTTTGCCGGTCAGCAAGCCTATTGTAGGTTCCAACATCTTTGCCCATGAATCAGGAATACACGGTGACGGGGTACTTAAAAACCCGCTGACCTATGAGGTGTTTTCCCCGGAAGAAGTAGGTTTGGAACGGCAGATAGTTATTGGCAAGCATTCAGGTTCGGCAGCCATTCGCTCCAAATTTATCAATGAGTATGGACTGGACCTGCCTGATGAAATTATCCAGGAGGTTTTAAAACGGGCGCGCCAGATGTCTATAGACAAGAAACGTTCTTTGTTTGATAAGGAACTCATGGTTATATATGAAGAAATATTAAAGGAGAGTAAGTAAAGTGGGGAAAACCATTGCCGAAAAAATATTGTCCAATAAAAGCGGATTGGATGTTAAAGCCAATGACATCGTAGTCGCTGATCTGGACTTTGTGATGGGACAGGATGGCACTTCACCCTTAGCCATTAAGGCTTTCAAGGAAATGGGTGCCAGGCAGGTATTTGATCGCGCCCGGGTAGCCATGGTAATCGATCATAGTGCCCCCAGTCCACTTCAGGGAGTATCTGAACTGCACCAGCAGATGCGGGCATTTGCTGATGAACAGGGTATTTGCTTTTATGACATCGGGGATGGGGTTTGCCACCAGCTGGTACCTGAACAGGGACATGTGGTACCCGGCGATTTGGTGATCGGGGCTGATTCCCACACCTGTACTTACGGTGCTATCAATGTATTTTCCACCGGGGTAGGCTCCACCGATTTAGCAGCAGGTATTATCTCCGGAAAACTGTGGTTTAAAGTGCCGGAAACCTTTAAATTTGTGCTTAATGGGCACTTACCACCCGGGGTATTTTCCAAAGACTTGATTTTATACCTTATCGGCGATGTTACTGCTGACGGGGCTACTTATATGGCCGCTGAATACGTGGGTCCGGCAATAGAAGATTTGTCGGTAGAAGCCCGCTTTACCATAAGCAATATGGCCATCGAAATGGGAGCCAAGTGCGGACTGATGGAAGCTGATGAAAAGACCATTGCCTGGGTGAAGCAACACAGCAACCGTCCCTTTACAGCGGTTAGTGCTGACCCTGATGCAGTATATGCCCAGGTGAAGGAATATGATGTATCCAATCTGGAGCCCCAGGTGGCCAGTCCCCATACCGTTGACAATGTATCACCGGTATCAGATGTGGCTGGAATTCCTGTTCAGCAGGGAGTATTGGGGACCTGCACCAATGGGCGCCTGGAAGACCTGCGCATTGCTGCCGGAATCCTAAAGGGACGCAAGATTGCCCGGGGGACCCGTCTGGTAGTAGCTCCAGCTTCCCGTTCCATTTACCTGCAGGCTATTCGCGAAGGTCTGATTGAGATCTTTGTTGAAGCGGGAGCGGCTGTGGTTACTCCTGGCTGCGGGCCTTGTGTGGGTACGCACAACGGTGTACCTTCTGATGGGGAAAATGTTATATCTACTGCCAATCGCAACTTTAAGGGACGCATGGGCAACAACAAGGCTTTTATATACCTGGCTTCCCCAGCAACCGTAGCTGCGTCTATGCTGACCGGTCGGATAACCGACCCCCGCGAGTATATCAATTAGGGTGGGAGGAACATCATGAATCTAAAAGGTAAAGCGCACAAATTTGGCGATGATGTTAATACAGACTATATTATTTCCGGCCGTTACAAGTTCAAAACTCTGGATATGAAGGAATTGGCCAAGCATGTGATGGAAGATCTGGATCCCGAATTCTACTCCAAAGTCAGCCCGGGAGATATGATAGTGGCCGGACGTAATTTTGGCTGCGGTTCATCGCGGGAGCAGGCTCCGCTGGCCATTATTAATGCCGATATCAGTGCGGTAGTGGCCAAGTCCTTTGCCCGCATTTTCTACCGCAACTGTATCAATACCGGACTGCCCTTAGTGGAATGTGATACTGATCAGATCGACAGCGGAGATGAACTAGATCTGGATCTGGAAAAAGGTGTTTTGCACAACATAACTAAGGGGATAGATATTCCTATTACACCACTACCGAAAGTAATGCTGAAAATTCTGTCCGATGGAGGGCTGGTAGAGCATTTTAAAAAATACGGAACCTTTAATTTTGACTAATGAATGATGATAGGAGGAAATCAACCGATGCAGGGGGAGAAGATTACCGTAGTAAACGGCGTACTCAATGTGCCTGACAACCCGATTATTCCTTTTATAGAAGGGGATGGGACCGGGCCGGACATATGGAGAGCAGCTTCCCGGGTGTTGGATGCAGCAGTGACTAAAGCCTATCAAGGCCGGAGAAAGCTGGTTTGGAAAGAAGTACTAGCCGGGGAAAAGGCCTTTAACCAGACCGGTGAATGGCTGCCCCAGGAAACCCTGGATACTATTCGTGAATATATCATTGCCATAAAGGGCCCCTTAACCACTCCCGTCGGAGGAGGGATCAGGTCCCTGAATGTGGCCTTGCGGCAGGAATTGGATCTTTACACTTGCCTGCGGCCGGTACGCTATTTTCCAGGGGTACCCTCACCAGTTAAGCGTCCGGAACTAACGGATATGGTTATTTTCAGAGAGAATACCGAGGATATATATGCAGGTATCGAATATGCCAAGGATTCAGATGAGGTGCAGAAGCTAATCCGCTTTTTACAAGAAGAACTGGGAGTCAGCAAGATTCGTTTCCCGGAGACTTCCGGCATTGGTATTAAGCCGGTTTCACAAGAGGGTACCGAGAGGCTGGTGCGTGCCGCCATCCAATATGCTATAAACAACGGACGTAAAAGCGTAACACTGGTGCATAAAGGAAATATTATGAAATATACCGAAGGAGCATTCAAGCAGTGGGGTTATGAACTTGCGGAAAAAGAATTTGCTGATAAGGTATTTACCTGGGATCAATATGACCGGATTAAGGAGGAAAAGGGAAGCGCTGCTGCCGATGCTGCTCAGAAAGAAGCTGAAAACAGCGGTAAGATAATTATTAAAGATGCTATAGCTGATATCTTCCTGCAGCAAATTCTAACCCGTCCGGCTGAATTTGATGTGATAGCTACCTTGAACCTAAATGGTGACTACATATCCGATGCCCTGGCAGCGCAAGTAGGAGGCATAGGTATAGCCCCGGGTGCCAATATCAATTATGAAACCGGTCATGCTATATTTGAAGCCACTCACGGGACCGCTCCCAAGTACGCCGGCTTGGATAAAGTAAATCCCTCTTCAGTTATTCTATCAGGAGAAATGATGCTCAGGCATTTAAACTGGCATGAGGCTGCTGATCTGATCATATCCTCTATGGAGAAGACTATTGCCAGCAAAGTTGTGACCTATGACTTTGCCCGCCTTATGGAAGGGGCGACCGAGGTGAAGTGTTCACAATTTGGCGACGCCCTGATTGCCAACATGTAGGCTGGCTGAATGGGAGAGCCAACTGCAGTTTTAGGGGTGGGGATTGAAATTATGAAGATTATAGACATGTACCGGAGCAATCAACCTGTTTTGTCTTTGGAAATATTTCCACCGCGCCCGGATTATCCTTTGGAGACGATATTCACAACCGTAGAACAGCTTACCCGCTTGCATCCCGGGTTTATCAGTGTGACCTATGGGGCTGGAGGCAGTAACCGGGACCGCACTGTGGAAATAGCTGCCCGGATAAAGAAGGATTATAAAATAGAATCCCTGGCCCATTTGACTTGTGTTTGCCATACCCGGCAGGAAATTTCGGATATACTGGACAGCCTGCAGCAAGAAAACATTCAGAATATCATGGCTCTGCGGGGAGATATCCCCGAAAATGATCCCAGTTTTAATATTAATCAGCAGGAGTATCGCTATGCCTTTGAGTTGATTAATGATGCGCGCGGGAAAGCTGACTTTGGTATTGCTGCAGCGGCCCATCCCGAAGGTCATCCTGAATGCCGCAAGTTAAGTGAGGACCTGGCTAATCTGAAGCATAAGGTGGATTGTGGGGTTGATTTTTTAATTACCCAACTGTTTTTTGATAACCGTATTTATTATGATTTTGCGGATAGAGCTATAGCCAAAGGCATTAGTTGTCCCATAATACCTGGGATTATGCCGGTATTGAATGCCAAACAGATTAAAAGAATAATCTATTTATGTGGTGCTTCCATACCTTCCCGGTTGCTCAACCTGGTGGATCGTTATGAAAGCATACCCTCCGACATGGAAAAGGCGGGTATAGAATATGCCAGCCGGCAGGTTGAGGAACTGCTGGACGAAGGTGTGCCCGGCATACATTTATACACCATGAATAAACCTGACCAAATCACCCAGATAGTCAACAATGTGGGTATAGGCAGGTAAAATAATCAATAGAGCCAAAACCCACTGGAAGTTATCAACTAGACTATAATAGATAGGTTGCATAGTAATCTATCTATTATTTTTTTACTTAATATTTACTTTGGGGGGGGCTAACCTCTCCAAATAACTTTTATATGGAGTTGTACAGGATGAAAAACAAACATCTTAATTTGCTGATACCTCAATGGCAGGGGGGCGGCCTGGACAAGTCAACCTACTTTGGAGGTATAGAAATCAGAGATAATTACATGCAAGGTTTATTATTTAGTGAAGTTAATATAAATACAGCAGATTCATTCGTAACCAGAAACAACATTTTTGGATATGATCACATATACCATCAACTTAAGCAGGCGAAAGATATTATTGAAGAATTGGGCCCTGATACTATATTAACAATTGGCGGAGGATGCGATGCGGATGTAGTTCCTATAGCCTATTTAAATAGGAGATATAATCATGAGCTTACATTCTTATGGTTTGATGCTCATGGGGATCTGCATACACCAGAGACTTCTGAAAGTCATTTATTCTATGGAATGTCTCTTAGATTGGTTTTGGGTGAAGGAGACAAGGACTTGTTAGCATTACTGGGGTCAAAGATTGGAAAGTCGCAGCTTGTTATGTTGGGTACCCGGGAAATTGATAGGGCAGAGGAACAATTTGTAAATGAAAATTCTATCACTGTTTTAACATGCGCTGATATTGAAAATAATCTAAATGATGTTGTTAAATGTATTGGGTCATTTGGAAACAGCAAGCTTTATTTACATATAGATTTGGATGTTCTAGAACCAACTGAATTTCCCTATGTACCTCTTCCAGTTAAAGATGGATTAAAAATTAGAGTATTTGAAAGGCTTATTGCAGAATTACACAGAGACTTTGAAATTGTTGGTTTGGGCATATATGAGTATAACGCAAAAGCTAAAAAGAAAAATAGCGTTATTGAAAAGCTTATTATAATTGGCAATAGTTTGGGCCAGTAGGAAATAAGGGACAAGCCTTGAACATTCAGGACTGTCCCCTTTTTATTTAAATAATCTGCGCCAGCGGGTTTCTCTAATACCAGCAAAGGCCTACGGTTCCAGGTCCGGCATGAGAGCCGATCACTGCACCGCACTGATATAAGGTAACTGTACCAGAATAATGCTCTTGGACCCTTTACAGCAGCGCTTGCCCTTCTTCCAGAGCATCGATATGCACTACCGCTACCTGTTGTGCTCGATGAGCTTCTTTAGTAAATATGTTCAACATGTGCTGTACTGCTTTAGGTTTAGTGCGTACTTTATCCAGAAGAGCTATGCGCCCGTCGTCTAAATGCAGAAGCGGCTTTAACTGCAACAGGTTGCCCAGGCGTTTGCTCAGCTGGCTGATTCTGCCTCCCCGAGCTAGATAATCCAAGGTATCCACCACAAATAAAATGCGCATGCGGCGACGCACTTCGGCTAGTTCGGAAAGAGTCTGAGCCATATCTTTTCCTTCTGCAAAACATTGCCGGGCATACATTACTTGTAAGCCTAGACCTATGGAGGCTGAACGAGAATCAAACACATGAATTTCGGCAGCCACTTCTTCGGCGGCCATATCGGCTGCTATTTGTGCTGATTGACAAGTTCCGGATAATTCCGAGGATATGCATAATACCAAACATTCATCCCCTGGCCGCATTTCTCTGTATAGCTCCAAAAAGTCCCCGGCTGATGGTTGGGAAGTCTGAGGAAAAATATCCTCGTGGCGCAGGCGATGATACAGCTCTGCTGGTTGAATATCAACTCCATCCTTATAAACGGTGCTTCCCAAATGAATGTTTAAGGGTACAACATAGATGCCATGCTCCCGCACATAGTCGTGAGGAAGGTCAGAGGTACTGTCAGTTATGAGAAGTTGTGTCATAGTGATGCCTCCGGTAATTATTCTGAATATTCAGATAATAACCCTGACTCAAGTAGCTGTCAAGATATCTTCTAAATAATGTTCACACAACTTGGATATTAATATGCTGGAACTAAAGTATTACCTCATCCAGCAGCTGGCGAAAGTTAGACCTTATTTACTAGCAGTGACAGGTAAGGTATTTTAACATAGCCGAAAGCTAATCCACATATGACGAGGCCTAATCTTATTTTTATCTGGATATGGTGAAGTTGAGGGTAAAAGCGAAGAGCTGACAAAAAAAATTGTCTGTCGTTGTGTAGGAAAAGAAAGCCATTTACCGTATAAAATTGGAGAAAGAATCTACATAAGCAGGAAGAATAGGGTGCGGCCAGGAATATAATCAAAGGCAAATTTATAACGATACATGATAACGGGAGGTTTTTATGGGCAAGAAAACGCTAACCATATCAATACTAATGGCTCTAATAATATCTATTGCTGTTGCGGTACCACCAGCTATCGCCCAGCCTGATACGGTAGTTATTTATATCGAGGGGAAACCATTAGAATCTGAGGTACCTCCCGTGATTCGTGGAGATCGTACCATGGTTCCGCTGCGGGCCATATGCGAAGGCTTGGGACTGGCGGTTCAATGGGATGCAGAGAATTATTTTGTGCTAATATCTTCCAACGAAAGTAACTTGGTAGCTCCGCCAGGGGAAGTGGGATCACCCCAGAATACGATTCGTATATTCTTTAATGGTTACGAACTGAAATCAAAAGTAGCCCCGTTTATACTCAACAATCGCACCATGGTTCCCATCCGGATAATTAGCGAGGAGATGGGAATGAAGGTAGATTGGAATCCGGAAACCTATGAGGTATACATAAGCTGGCCCGAGCCTGAGCCAACCCTGGAAGAGCCGGAGCAGCTCCCAGTTGCCAATTTGCCGGAGGAAAATTCAGTCCAGGAAGAGCCCTTAACACCACCGGCAGAAGAACCCCTGGTTGATGAACCTGAGGAAGAACTGGATATGGAAGTACCTATTATGGGACAGGCCCAGGCCAGTGCTGAACAGCTGCGTTCCCTGTTATATAGGAATAACCCTGATGCACCGGATTTGGTTGACCTTTACCTGCAAATAGGGGCCAAATACGGAGTGCGCGGCGACCTGGCTTTCTGTCAGGCAGCCAAGGAAACGGGCTGGTGGAGATTTACTGGTATAGTACAGCCCTGGCAGAACAACTACTGTGGACTGGCGGCTACCGGAGTTGCGGCTACTGGTGAAGAGGATTTGCTGGGGGCAGACCCGTCCCGGGTCCGTTATGAGGCAGGGGTTCACGGTGCCATATTCGCGACTCCAGCAGATGGAGTAGAAGCCCAGATCCAGCACCTGTACGCTTATGCTACCAGTAAGCCATTGCCCGATTGGGCTAACCTGGTAGATCCTCGCTTCAAAAAAGTTACCCGTGGCTGTGCGCCTCGCTGGATTGATTTGGGAGGGAAATGGGCTTATCCAGGCTATGACCGCAATAAATATCCTGGAGAAAATGGTTTTGAAGAGGCTTTTGCCAACCAGGATACATATGGACACAGTATTATCAAGCATTATTATGCGCAAATGTTTTAGGAAGCAGGCAACTGATTGCAGCAGGAAAAAATAAAGGCGGATGCGTTGCATCCGCCTCAGCGTGTCAAAAAAGCTATCAGAAGTTGGATATTTGAGATTGCCACGCCCCTTTCAGGGGCTCGCAATGACCCAAACGATGGCTTCCGGTTCTGTCATCGGCCGTTCCGGCACTACCGATGTTCACTATCGTTCACGGCTAATGTTGCGAGGAGCATAGCGACGTGGCGATCTCTTTAAATGGACTTCTTCGACAGTTTGAGGCGGATGCGTTGCATCCGCCTTTTGCGGTTCGCTGTTAAGCAGCCACTCCTGAAGATTTGGCAGCCTGGGCTGCTTTAGTCCAGGGGCCAAATGGACTGCCCACTGGTAAAACGGTAATTCCATAGTGAGTATTTAATACTGTAGCTGCTGATCCATAGAAGGATACTATAGCAATTCCCAATTCAGAGTAAGCGGCTAGCATATGGAAAGCCTCACCGCCCCAGCCCAGATTATTCATAAAAAGACCCAAGAAGAGCAAATCAATTAAGAAGAAAATGATGAATAAAACCTTGTTGGCTCCCATCGATCCTATGGTCATATAGACGGTAAAGATGAAGTAGCCCAGAAAGGCAAATCCCATCTGGTGAGTGTCGAAGGCTACTGTGCCATCTCCCCATAGGCCATTGGCAATCATCCAGCTGAAAGCCATAGCAAACCAGAAGAAACCGTATCCGCAGAATGCAGTAGCTCCAAAGGTATTGTTGTGCTTGTAATCCATAATACCGGCTACAAACTGAGCAGCCGCACCCAAGAATAGTGCCCAGGGAATAATATAGGCTGTTCCATCAGTGATCCCCAGTTTTTGAGAAGATGCTACCAAGGTAACGATAGCCAGGCCGAAAAGACCCAAAGGTGACGGATTAGCAACTAACTCCTGAACATGTCCGCTTACCTTCACTTCATTTGAATTTGCCATGATCTCCCTCCCAAATTATGTAAGTATCTGCTTATAAACCGGAAATACTGTTTCACCCCCCTATCAGGCTCTATTTTACGGATATTTCCATATATTCAACATAAGAAGAATGTATCCTTTTTTTGCCGCAATATGTCTAAGTAGCGCTAGTCAGGATGATGCCTCTTGTGGCAGAATACCAAATAAAAAAACCGGGAACTCGTCCCGGTTTGTAAGGTAAGCTTTAGGCGCTAACTCCTATATCGGTATTAAGCCGCGGAGGTTTGCGAACCAGTAAACTTAATCCGCCTGCAATCAAACAGAGTACTGCAGCAATAAGGAAGGCCTGGGTGAAAGGAACAGATGTGCCCACCTTGGGTCCCACAATAGCTGCTGTGCCATAAGCGAGAAATATCAAACCGTAGTTGGTTCCGACATTCTGAGTACCGTAATAATCCGCAGTAACTGAAGGGAATAAAGCCAGGAAGCCGCCAAAACAGAAGCCAATCAACGAGCATAATCCCAGGTAACTGCCATATCCCATGGTCATACTGCTCATTAGGAACATAGCCACAGCAGCCAGAGCATACATTACGAGCAATGAGTTCATTCTTCCCAGTTTATCTGAAAGGGTTCCCCAAATAATTCGACCGGCAGCATTGAATATTGCTACTACCACCACCGCATTGGCTGCTTCGGCCGCTGACAAGCCAACCAGCTTCTCGCCAATATCCTTGGCCAAGCCAATGATCATAAGACCGGCAGTACATCCAAACAAGTACATCACCCATAGCAGGTAGAAATGAAGAGTACCTAGCATCTGGCCGGTGCTGAAGTCTCGTCCTGCCCCAGCAGCAGCAGTTGGAGGGATCCATCCTTCCGGACAGTATCCGGCAGGAGGAACTACCAGGAACTGTGCGCCGATGACTATGGCAATTAAATATATAATCCCCAGGTATAAGAAAGTACTGCTAACGTCAACGGCAAGAAAGCTAAGTATAAGCGGTTTGAATACCAGGGCGCCGGCTCCGAATCCAGCTACGGCAATACCACTGATAAGGCCCCTCTTATCGGGAAACCATTTGAGGCAGGTGGCCAGAGGACATACATAAGCGGTCCCTATACCTGCTCCGCCGATCAAACCGTAAAACAAATACAGCTGGGTGATGGTGGTAGCCTGGCTGGCCAACATAAGTCCAGCTCCCAGAAGCACACTGCCTACTGTAGCCACCCAGCGCGGTCCGATTTTATCTTGAATTTTCCCGGCAACAATTGTGAAGAATGAGAAAACCAGAATAGTAATGGAAAAGGTAAAAACAACATCTGCTGGATCCCATTGGAACTTGTCGACCAGGGGCTGATTAAAAAGACTCCAGGCATAGACTGCACCCAAGCAGAGCTGGATGAGGACTGCACCAAAAACTACGAGCCACCGGTTCATAACCCTTTCCTTGTTCAAACAATAACCCCCCTGTTTTTATTCTTAAATAACTACAGTTGAAAACGAATTAAGAATTAATAAAATCACATTCCCCCTTTACCCCAGAATAACTTCGCTATATTCCTGAATTACTAGCTAAAGGAATATATGAGGCGAAGTGTTCCATATATTCAACGGATACTTGAGAAATCCTTTTTAATACAAAGACTAAATTCTTATGATCGATAAAGGCAGATAAAAGTTGATTTATGGAAAATTTAATGAAAGAATAAACCTATAACGTAATATTTGAGAATAGCGGGGGTAAAAGTCATATGGAGCCGAAATGGAAGGAAGAATATCGCCGCAAACTAGTAAGTTTTGAAGAAGCAGCCCAGACCATACAATCAGGAGATTTCGTTTCCATTGCCATTGGTGTGGGAGGGTGTTCCACCGAGTTATACGAAGCCATTCTGAACAGGCATGAGGAACTGCGCAACGTGATCATAATGGACTCTATTCAGCTGCGCCCTACTCGTTTATATGATCCTGAATTTATGAAGAACCTGGATGGTCGGATTAACTACATGCCGGCCTTTGGCATTTCTACCATACGCGAATCCTATGCTGATAATTGTGATTTTATTGTGAACACGGTGTTTGATGGAGGAGATAAAGTAGCCCATCGCTCCGATGTGTTAATCACTATGGTTACCCCACCCGACCAAAACGGTTACGTAAACTTGAGTCTTAGCAACGATTATACTTGGTACACCATAAAAGAAGGACGTAAGCTGGGAAAGTTGCGTACCGTTATTGGGGAAGTAAATGAGCAAACCCCGGTGGTTTTTGGCAACAATTGGCTGCATGTATCGGAGTTTGATTATTTTATCGAGCACTCCAGTCCGCTGCCCGAATTTAAAAGGGGAACCCCCACGGAGACTGATAAAACTATTGCCAGCTATGTCTTGGAACTAATCAAGGATGGCGATACTGTCCAAATGGGAATTGGCGGCATTCCGGAAGCTGTAATCAGTGGGTTGGATAACCGTTATGACCTGGGGATAGTTACGGAGATGTATCCCATTGGCCTTCCCCAGTTGGTGGAGAAAGGCATAGTTACCAACCGCCGCAAACCCCTCCATGTCGGTGTTACCGTAGGGACCTTTTGTTTGGGAGATCAGGAACTGTACAACTTTGTAGACCGTAATCCTTCCTGTGAGATGCACCCGGCAGCTTATGTCTGTGATCCGGCCTTTATTGCCCGGCACCCTAATATGGTAGCTATGAATATGGCTTTAATGATTGATTTCAGCGGGCAAATAGCATCCGAAGGAATTGGTCATAGGATGATCAGCGGCTCGGGGGGACAGCTGGATTTTATGATGGGGGCTTACTGGTCCGACGGGGGAAGGGGTATTACCTTGATCAAAGCGGCCCGTACCCTGAAAGGCGGGCAGTTGGTTTCATCTATAGTTCCTGAGTTGCCTTTAGGTACCCCGGTAACCGTTCCCAGAACTTACGCCCAATATGTTATCAGCGAGTATGGAGTAGCTAACTTACGTTACAAGAGCCGGCGGGAAAGGGCCCAAGAACTAATTGCCATTGCTCATCCCGATCTGCGCGGTGAACTGCGGGCTAGCCTAAGAAAAAATTTCTTCCCCGGGTGGATACGCGAATAGATATATCCAGGGATAAGCAAAATTTCACTGAGCAGGTATATTCTGTCGAAAATGAATTGTTTAAGGAATAATACTAGCCGGGCACCGATTACTAAAATATGGCTGAATCGTCCGAAAATAAAGACTTTAACTAATTCCGGGCGGAAACCTTTTAATTTTATTGGGCAATTATTATAATGAGGAAAATACGAATGGGAAGGGATCGGTTTATATTTTCACCCAGAGAGGGTTATATCCTGTTGTCTGTAACATTCACAGGTATATAACCCACAAGCTGTTTTAGCTATTATTGTAAATCCGGGGAAGAAATTTAGACGGGAGGAATATCAAGTGGCATCAAATTTCCTTTACTCGACTCGCGATCACAAATTTATTCTAAAAGAATGGCTGGATATGGAAAAGATACTGGCCTATGATGCTTTTAAAGATTACTACGGAATTGACGACATTGATATGATTTTGGAACAGGCTTTAAAGGTAGCCAAAGAAGTAGTAGCTCCTACTCGGGATGATAATGACGCTATTCAGGCTCAGTTTAAGGAAGGAAAGGTAACCGTGCCACCTTCCTTCAAAGATGCTTACTGGTTTGTTCAGCAAAACGGATGGGGAGCAAGTAATGAAGATCATCACTGTGAAGGACGGCTGCCCCAGACCCTGTTTAGGGCTTGCGGTGAATTTTTGGCTGGAGCTAACGCAGCTATTATGCCCTATGTTTTGGCAACCGCTGGAGCTGCCGGACTAATTGCCAGCTTTGGCAACGAGAAGGTCAATAAGCTGTTCCGGGAAAAGATGTACAGCGGGGAATGGGCCGGTACTATGTGCTTAACCGAACCCAATGCAGGTTCCGACGTAGGTGATCTCTTGACCAAGGCCTATCCCACCGATGAACCCGGTGTATATAAAATAAAAGGCACCAAATGCTTCATTACCGGTGGAGAACAGGATATTACTGAAAACATTGTTCATCTGGTGCTGGCGCGTGTAGAAGGTGCTCTGCCTGGTACCAAGGGCATATCCTTATTTGCGGTACCGAAAATGTGGGTAGATGATGACGGAAACATCACTGGGCCTAATGATGTTGCTTGTATCGGTATCGAGCACAAAATGGGGATAAAGGGTTCTGCTACCTGTGTAATGTCCTTCGGTGAGAACAATGAATGCCGGGGATACCTGCTGGGTAATCCTCCTGATGAAGAAGGCAGAGGCGAAGGTATGGCTCAGATGTTCCAGATGATGAATGGAGCACGTATGGAAACAGGACATGCTGCTGTGGCAGAAACAGCCGTTGCCTATCATAATGCTGCCAATTATGCCAATGAGCGAATTCAAGGCCGGTTGATAACTAATCCTAAAGCTGGCCGGCAGTTGATTATTAAGCACGAAGATGTGCGCCGTATGCTGCTGGATCTCAAGGCCCATGTGGAGGCTATGCGCGCCCTGATCTTCAAGACTTACTACTATTTTGACATTTTGGAAAACACCACTGATCCAGAAGAAAAGAAGTTAATCTCCGGAAAGATTGACATCCATACTCCTATTGTGAAAGCTTACTGCTCCGATAAAGCCTGGGAACTGTGTGCGGAAGCCATGCAGGTATTTGGTGGCAATGGTTATTCCGAAGAATATCCCATTGCTGAATTGGCCCGGGATGTAAAGATCTACTCCATTTGGGAAGGCACCAATTTTATCCAGTCTATGGACCTGGTAGGCCGTAAGTGGATGATGGGCAAGGGCAAAGTATTTGCTCAGTGGCTGGCTGATATCGAGGCCTTCACCAATGAAAATGCAGGTCATCCGGTGCTGGCAAGTGAAATGGCTATCCTGAAAAGAGCGGTAGAGGCCTATAGGGAGATTCAAGGCACCATTGCCAACTACGTTATGAATCAGAAGATGAGCATGATGCCTTTATATGCTACCAGAATACTTCATGCCACTGGAGAACTGGTCTGTGGTCAGATGATTCTCGAACAGGCTTTGGTAGCTCAAGCCAAAATAGATGAGTTAGGTAAAGATCATTATGACTATGCATTCTATAATGGGAAGGTTAATGCTGCCCGTTATTACCTACACAATATTGTGCCCAATATCTTCCGCACTTTGGAGGTAATTAAAGACGGCGATACCTCGGTGATAGATATTGATGAAAATGCCTTCTTAATTTTCTAAAGTTAACGAGCTAGGTCCCCCCTAGTTTGGCACAGGGTTTAGCATGTTAAACTTAGAATGCTGCCCTGTGGTATAGAACCGGAACAGCTGTTGCTGGGCCGGTTTTCTTTTATTCGGAAATATGAGAAAATTCAAACAAATAATTGCCAAAGAGGAATTATTTAACTTATTTAGAATATTGAAACTAGTGAGGAAGTATGGCGGCTTTCTTACTGAGCAGCTGGTGGAGGAATATCACCAGCTGCTCAGGAATAGAATGTCATGATTGATGCATGGAAATGGTTTCATGTGCGGGAATAGTTAAGGGAGGTGATAAGAGAGAAGTGTGAGGTGAGAAGTTGGAAGTGAGAAATGAGAATCAGCATTTTTCAGTGAGAAGCGCAACTTTGAACAGTTATGATGTTAACGTATTATAAGCTAGACAAAGAGAAACTTACAACAAACTAAGGGGGGCTTCCCTGCGGGGGAACAGGGGACAACTTCATAATATGATTAGACATAAAAATAGATATAATCAGGGGGGCCTCCTGGAAATGGGAGGGTGTAAAATATGTCTGCTAATTTTGCATACCTAAATACTCGTGACTTAAAATTCATTGCCAAAGAATGGCTGCCTACCGAAAAGATTTTTGCCTATCCAAGGTTTTCCGAGTATTATTCCAAAGACGATGTGGATGCAATTCTCGATCCCTGTCTGAAAATGGCCAAGGAATTGATCGAGCCTACCAATGAAGATGGTGACAAGAATCCGGTAAGATTCGAAAATGGCAAGGTAATACTACCAAAATCCTTTGGACCGCTTTTTAAGCAGCTCCAGTCTGAAGGGTGGGGAACCAGCAATATCGATCACAGCGAAGGGGCAATGGTTCTGCCCGAAATATTGTTCGCCATGGTATGGGAAATGTTCTGTGCTGCCAATCCGGCTTTCGGACCGTATATTATATTGACTACAGGAGCAGCCGGGCTTATTCAAACTTTTGGCGACGAAAAACTGAAGCAAATGTTCCTTCCCAAGATGATGGACGGAACTTGGAGTGGGACCATGTGCCTGACTGAGCCTACGGCTGGTTCGGACGTAGGGGATATTCTCTCCAAAGCCTATCCTACCGATCATCCGCGTATTTTCAAAATCAAGGGCCAGAAAATATTCATCACTGGCGGTGACAATGATTTTACCGAAAACATTATCCATCTGTATTTAGCCAGAGTTGAAGGAGCTCGCCCTGGAACTAAAGGCATTTCCCTCTTTGTAGTACCTAAGTATTGGGTTAATGAAGATGGCACCCTGGAGGATAACGATGTTCAGACTACCGGGGTGGAACATAAATTGGGTCAGCATGGATCTTGCACCGCAGCTCTGTCCATGGGCGAAAACAATAACTGCCGTGGTTGGCTATTGGGTATTGATCCTCGCGAAAACGATGGCAAGGGCGAGGGTATGGCCCAGATGTTCCAGATGATGAATATGGCCCGTATGGAAACCGGACATGCTGGTCTGTCCTGTATCGCCAATGCCTTCTATAATGCCCGGGATTATGCAAAAGAAAGAATTCAAGGACGGCCGCTGACCAATCCCAAAGGTGACCGGGTTACCATAATAAACCATGAAGATATCCGTCGTACCTTACTGATGGGTAAAGCCCATACTGAGGCCATTCGGGCTATGATGTATAGGGTCTATTTCAATTTTGACGTTCGTGAGAATGATCCCGACCCGGCAGAAAGGGAAAAAGCCAATGATTTTATAGAAGTTGCTACTCCGCTTTGCAAGGCTTATCCCACTGATGAAGCCTGGTGGCTGATTGGAGAGGCCATTCAAGCTTATGGAGGCTATGGCTATTGTGAGGAATACCCGGTTGCTCAGATTGCCCGGGATGTAAAGATTTATTCCATCTGGGAAGGGACCAACTTTATTCAATCGTTGGATCTAATCGGACGCAAGTGGCTTATGAAAAAAGGTGCTGCCTTTGCTGCCTTTATTCAGAACATCCGCGATTTCTACGAAGCCAATAAGAACGCGGCCGGTTTTGAAAAAGAATTCGCCAATCTGGGAAGAGCTTTAGATGCCTATGCCGAGATCCAAATGGCCATTGGTGGGTACTTTGGTAACAAGCAGTATGGCATGATGCCTCTGTATGCTCGTCGCATACTGACTGCCACTTCCCAGCTTTTTGCCGGCTGGTGTATTTTGGATCAGGCACTGTTAGCTGACCAGAAAGCTAAGGAAGTTGGTCCCGACCATTATGACTATCCGTTCTACAGTGGCAAAGTAGCCGCAGCTCGCTATTACCTGCGTAATGTGGTGCCTAATGTATGGGCAGTTGCCGAAATTGTCAAAGACGGAGATACCTCAGCTCTGGATATCGACTTACGGTCCTTTGACTACTAAATTTGCTAACCGCAGGGAGGCTGCCGTATAGGCAGCCTTTTCTTTCCGAAGCAGGGGGAAGCAGGGGGACGAAGCAGGGGGACGTTCTTTTTGCTTCCGCGTGAGAACGAAAGGAAGCAAAAAGAACGTCCCCCTGCTTCCCCCCTGCTTCCTGATTGTCATAATAACTAGACTATTCTATACTGCTCTCATAGAGAATTTTATGGACAGGAGAGGATGACCAAGTGAATGATAATGCACAATTGGCTCGTAACTGGGCTATGGGTTGTCACCTAGCCGCTCTGGTGCTCTATGTAGGGGTGCCCTTTGGTAATATCTTAGGCCCGCTCCTGGTGTGGCTCCTGAAAAAGGATGAATATGCCCTGGTTGACCAGCAGGGTAAAGAAGCTCTCAACTTTCAGATATCTTTAATGGTATACAGTATAGTTGCGGTTATTGCTCTTGTTGTATGTGCTGTTACAGTGATTTTGGTTCCGGTTGCGGTTGTGCTGGGTGTTTTGCTGGTAATCCTTTTCCTGGTTAATTTAATAATGATAATCGTAGCCGCTATTAAAACCAGCAATGGTGAATGGTTTACCTATCCGTTGACAATTAAGTTCATAAAATAATCTAAGGTTTTAGCTAACAGCATACATTCCTAAAAAAAAGCCGTCCTATTAAGGACGGCTTTGCTCATATATTGTGTGGTAAGAGGAGGCACACATGAGCTATATGGAAGGGAAAGTAATCAGGCTGACAATCAAGTTAATTATGAACCTCACTATGTTGTTAATAAAATCAGCTGTTTTGACCTGCCTGACAAAGACTTGTGAAGCGTCAAAATGCGGTGTGGTGCTGGTTCAACCTTGATCCGTCTACCTGATAATAAATTATGAAGTGGGGAGGGAAAGTGTGACTGATGAAGGAGCGTTTTTATAAAATAGGTGAAGTGTCAGAGATCCTGAATATAGAGCAGCACACCCTGCGCTACCTGGAGAACAGCCTGAAAATAAAAATCAAACGCGATGAGCGTGGAGACCGTTTATATACGGATTCTGATATTGACACTTTACGATTAGTTCTCAAGCTAAAGGAAAAAGGGCTGAACACTACTGCTATACGTTTGGCTTTAGAAAACTCTGAGCAAGAAGAGGCGAGCCCGGTAACCAATTCCGATCCGCAGGGGCCTTTGGTAACTTTTGAATTTGTGGAAGCCGTGTCTTTAGTGCGCCAGGTAGCGGATCAAAACGAGGAGATAATGCGCCAGAACCAGCTGATGGAGGAACGACTCAAGCGCATGGAAGAAAAGCTGGATCGCTACACCCGGGAGCGGGATCAAAGCATAGAAGAGTTGATCCGCCTTCTTAAGGCAGAGGGTGGTGAAAGTAAAGGTAAATCCTGGCTTTCCCGGCTGCGCGGTAAATAACCCCAATCTAAGACTGTACCCAATATAGTCTTGCTTGTCCTGATAGTTAATGGTCCAGGCAATAGGGTCCAGGTTTTACGCACCATTTTAGATGCAGGACAAGACTAAGGCCAGGCCAGATGGTTGTTGGGAATAATACCAGGTGATAAATTGAGATTTTTTGACTTAATATATGAATGTGTTTCAGTAAATCACAGGTCTCGACAAAATATTTAATTTATTTTATACTTACAACAGTAGCTATGATGAACAAGAGTAAAGAAATTAAGTGCTATTTATAGAATCAATAAAATACCGGGATGATGGGTATCGAGAGAGGGAGCGACAGCTCACACCGAAGGAGCAAGCATTATTTTGTTCCCTGAAAAATGCGAAACTCTCAGGTAAAGGGATCGTACTCGGACCATTCTCTGGAAAGTCATCAGACACCGAAGGGGCAAACCATATGGTGAAACTCTCAGGTTAAATAACAGAGTGTTAGGGGACTAACAAAGCTCTGTTATTTTTTTTTCAAAACAGTAAATAGTGCGAATCTAAAGAGTATTCGAACCTGTAATATCAGAAATTCTAAAATTCGGCAAATTGTATACCCTCTTCTTTTTGGATAGCCAAGCTATTTCGCATAAATCAAGTTGACTTTTGAAAAGAAAGGGGAGGAAAGGTTGTTGTGAGGTTTTTTGCAACATTCTAATACAAAGATTGGAGGGGTTGAAAGTGGCCGATAAAAAATGTTTTGTGCACCCGTATATACCTAATTCAGCACCCGCAGTCGAGCAGGCAATGCTGGAGGAACTAGGTGAAACGGCGGCAGAAAATCTTTACAGGGTCATTCCGGATAATTTAAAACTACACAGGAAACTTGACCTGCCCGAGCCGCTGGTTTCTGAATATGAGCTAAAAAGGCATGTTGAGAAAATACTGGCCAAAAACCAAACCTGTGATGAATATATAAGTTTCTTGGGTTCGGGTTATTGGCATCACTACGTGCCGGCTGTTTGCAGCGAAATAGCCAACCGCGCCGAATTTTTAACCGCCTATTGGGGTGATACTTATTCGGACTTTGGTAAATGGCAGGCTATGTTTGAATATCAATCCCTGATGGGTGAATTATTGAATATGGAAGTAGTCAGCAGTCCCACTTATGATTGGAGCTCAGCTGCTAGCAGCGCCATAATGATGGCCGTCAGAATAACCGGCCGGAGTGATGTGCTGGTTCCTAGTAACATCAGCAAAGGACGGCTGAGCCAAATGAAAAATTTCATCCACGGCAGAGCCAATCTTAAAACCGTCGAATATACTGCCAACGGAACCCTCTCTTTAGAAGATCTCCACAAAAAGATTTCGGCTGATACAGCTGCTGTGTATTTTGAAAACCCCACTTTTTTCGGATGCTTTGAAACCCAAGGAAAAGAAATCGCAGATCTTGCCCATAAAGCAGGAGCTCTGGTGGTGGTGGGTGTGGATCCCAGCAGCCTGGGGATTGTTAACCCACCTGCAGACTACGGGGCTGATATAGTATGCGGAGATGCTCAGCCATTAGGGAATGCGATGAATTATGGCGGCGGAGCTTGCGGCTTTATAGCTACCCAGGATGACGAACGTTTGGTAGCTGAGTATCCTACCCTTTTGGTTAGCATAGCTAAGGGTGAGAATGAAGACCTTTGGGCTTTCGGCGAGTGTACTCATGAACGTACCTCCTATGTAAAACGTGGGGATTCCCCTGATTTTATAGGTACTTCTCAATGGCTTAATGCCATAACCTCAGGTGTTTACCTATCTCTTATGGGTCCGGCTGGTATGAAGGAACTAGGTGAAGGCATATTAAGGCGAACTGCTTATACCATCAAACAGCTATCCAGCTTGGAAGGAGTACGTACTCCTGTATTCAACGGTCCCCATTTCAAAGAATTCATAGTCAACTTTGATGCAACTGGCAAGACGGTTGCCGAAATAAACAAGAAGCTTTTGAGCTATGGTATATTCGGCGGCAAAGATCTTAGCCGGGATTATCCTGAATTTGGCCAAAGCGCTCAGTATTGCGTAACAGAGGTCCATTCCTTAGATGACATCAACCGGCTGGTTAGCGCGTTAAAGGAGGTCTTGGCATGAGAAAGAATATAGACTACCATGCAGCTCGCTGGGACGAGCCCCTCATAATGCAGTTAGGAACACCTGGTGAACGGGGGGTTCTTTTACCGGCCTGTGAAAAACAGATATTAGAGGAAACAGATGATCCTGCCAATATACTGCCAGCTCACCTGTTGAGGCAAACACCACCAGAATTGCCAGAGGTTTCGCAGCCTCGGGTGGTTCGGCATTTCATGAGATTATCGCAGATGACCATGGGATTTGATGTGACTCCTGACATCAGTCAGGGCACCTGCACTATGAAATACAGCCCCAAGATTAATGAAGTTTTTTGCCAGTCTCCCAAGCTTCGCCAGCTTCACCCCTATCAGGACGAGGAGACTGTTCAAGGTATATTAGAAATCATCTATAAACTAAAATTATTCCTCTGTGAAATTTCCGGAATGGACGACTTTACCTTCCAGCCCGGTGGTGGCTCCCAAGCTATCTATACTAATGCTTGTATAATAAGAGCTTACCATGAAGCCAATGGTGAGGGAGAAAAGCGCAACGAAATTATCTCCACGGCATTTTCTCATCCGGTTGATTCTGCAGCGGCTCATACCGCTGGCTTTAAGGTCATAACCTTAATGCCGGAAAGCAACGGCTATCCCAGTGTGGAAGCCTTAAAAGCAGCTATTTCACCGCGAACTGCTGGTCTAATGATAACTAATCCGGAGGATACCGGGATATTTAATCCCCATATTCACGAATTTGTAGATCTGGTCCACGAAGCTGGTGGCTTATGTTCCTATGATCAGGCTAATGCCAACGGGATATTCGGAATTGCTCGCGCTCGTGAAGCCGGGTTTGACATGTGTCATTTTAATCTTCACAAGACCTTTTCTTCTCCCCATGGCTGCATCGGACCTGGATGTGGTGCAGTTGGAGTAAGCGACAAACTGGTAAGATTTTTGCCAGTTCCCAGGGTAAGTTTCGATGGGGAAAAATATCACATCGAATTTGACCATCCCGATTCGATAGGACAGGTAAGAAATTACAACGGAAATATACCGGCTGTTCTCAGATCCTATGCCTGGATAATGAGCTTAGGGGCAGAAGGCTTGAAACGCGTGGCCGAGATAGCTGTACTGAACAACAATTACCTGACCAAGAAAATCTCCCAGATAAAAGGAGTAACTATCGCCTATCCGGAAGGCGGACAGCGCCTGGAACAGACCAGATTTTCCTGGGAAACCCTGACAAAGGATACCGGAGTGACTACAGAAGATGTCCGGAGAAGGATAGTTGATTATGGTATTCAGAGTTATCACACCAGTCATCATCCCATAATTGTACCGGAGCCCTTTACTCTGGAACCCAGCGAAAGCTTTTCCAAGGAAGATTTGGATTTGTACGTTGAGATCTTCAGTAAGGTAGCGGAAGAAGCCTATGAAAACACCGAGGTAGTCTTAACTGCTCCTCACCGCAGTACGACCTATCAGGTGGATCGTAGTGGTTGTAACGACCCGGAACAATGGGCTATGACCTGGAAAGCCTACCGCAGAAAGCATCTGAAGTAGTATTACCAGGCTGTTTAAGGAGAGATCAAATTGAGCTATCTACACATGAAAGGTATTAGTAAATCGTTCCCTGGTGTAAGAGCATTAAGTAATGTAGATTTTGAAGCGGAAAAAGGAGAAGTTCATGCTATTGCTGGTGAAAATGGCGCCGGAAAGTCTACCCTGATCAAAATTCTGTCCGGAGCCTATCTACCTGATGAGGGACAAATATTTTTGGATGGAAAAGAATTATCCATAACTGATCCTCATTCTGGACGCGAGCAGGGAATATCAGTTATTTATCAGGAATTGAGCCTGATACCCAACATGACTGTTGCCGAAAATATTTTCTTAGCCAACATGCCCAAGAGATTGGGGGCGGTAAAATGGCAGGAGATGAGGCAGCGTTCCCATGATGTACTCCAAGAAATAGGCTTCGATATCAGCCCTAATGCCAAGGTAAGGGATCTAAGCATTGTACAGCAGCAGGCGGTGGAGATTGCCAAAATATTGGTGGAAGAAACCAAAATTGTGGTTATGGATGAACCTACCGCCCTTTTGCCTCCGCGGGAAGTAAAGACTTTGTTCGAAGTAATTAACAAGCTAAGAGCAAAGGGGGTAACGGTACTATATATCTCCCACCGCCTGGATGAACTATTTCAAATCGCAGACCGGATTACGGTGCTCAGGGATGGAACCAAGATCGGTACTGTCAAACCTCAGGATATAAATCAGGATGAATTGATTCAGATGATGATTGGAAGAAAACCGGCCGAACGGCAGTACTGGAAACCCGAAAGAGCCGAAATGCTGAAAAATGCTCCGGTAGTTCTGGAAGTTGAAGGCTTAGGCGACGGGAAGAACTTAAAGAATGTTTCGTTGAGCGTTCGTAAGGGTGAAATTTTAGGTATAGCTGGCCTGGTAGGTTCAGGCAATAGCGAGATATTACAGTGTATTTTTGGAGCCAAACAGGCGGTTAGCGGTAGGATCAAAATTCAAGGTAAAGAGATTAAGTCCTTCGAACCTGCCACTTCCATTAAAAACAGTCTGGCTTTTTTACCGGCTGATAGAAAAAACCTGGGATTGGTATTGGGAATGACTATCAAGCGCAATATTTCCCTGACTGGACTGGATCAACTAAGTAACTTCTTCGTGGTCAAAAACCACCAGGAAAATGCAGTGGTGGATCAGCTCATAAAAAAACTCAGGATTAAGAGCAGAAGCCGGGAGCAAATGGTAGAAACTTTATCTGGCGGTAACCAGCAAAAGGTGGTAATGGCCAAGTGGCTGCTGCCTGAATGCCAAATCCTCATGTTTGATGAGCCTACCCGGGGAATCGATGTAGGGGCCAGGTCAGAAATTTATGAACTGATGCTGGAATACGTTGATCAGGGTGGAACCATTGTCATGGTAAGCAGCGACATGCAGGAATTGCTAGCAGTCTGTGACCGGATCATAGTCATTGGCCAAGGTCAGGTTACCGCTGTCTTTGATCATGAAGAAGCTACTGAAGAAAAAATAGGAATGGCAATGTTTTAGGGAGGGCAGGAAGATGAAGAACGGTTTACGCAACTTTGACTTTCGATCCTTTTGGAATTCATATCAGGTATGGATAATTTTTATAGCTTTAATTATCTGTTATAGTTTAATTTCACCTGATTTCTTTACCTCCAGGAATATCAGCAATATTATGACCCAGAATGCCATGCTGGTGGTTGTGGCTATGGGACAGTTGCTGGCGGTTATTACTGGAGGAATCGACCTGTCGGTAGGAGCTATTTTGGCACTTACCGGTGTCATGACGGCTAAATTCGTAGTAGGTGGCATGTCGGTATATGTTGCCATATTGGCTGCTATCGGTATTGGTGCTCTAGCAGGAGTCATAAGTGGTCTGCTGGTTTCCAAATTCAAGTTTGCTCCTTTTATTGCCACTCTGGCCACCATGGTAATGGTCAAAGGTATGACATTTGTTCAATCAGGTGGGCACGTTACTTATGTTTCCGATCCCACTTTCAAGTTCTTAGGGCGGGGAAGCATTCTGGGTATGCCAGTAATGATATGGGTAATGTTGCTGGTTATTTTCCTGGTATGGTTTGTTTTAACTAAAACTGTCGTAGGCCGCAGGCTTTATGCAGTCGGCGGAAATCCGGAAGCGGCCCGCCTGGCTGGCATCAATGTACCCAGGTATTTATTTGCGGTTTACGTTTGTTCAGGCGCTCTGGCCGGGCTAGCGGGTGCTTTTATGGCCTTCCGCCTGGGAGCTGGCAGCCCCACCATAGGTTCTGAATGGGAACTTGATACTATAGCTGCCGTTGTAGTTGGTGGTGCATCACTTATGGGTGGTATTGGTGCACCGTTGAATGCCATGCTGGGTGCTCTGATTATAGGGTTTATCCGCAATATACTCAATCTGTTGGGAGTAGCTACCTATCCACAGTTAATAGTAAAAGGTCTAATCATCATCTTGGCCGTACTTAGCCAGAATCTTGGCAGTGGGCTTATAGTAACCAAAAAGAAAACCGGAGGTGGTGTTCAACCAGAAACAGATATAGTGCAGAGTGGAAAAGAGTAAAGCTCATAGACGGTGAGAAAAAAAGGAGGTTGGAGCAATTGCGTAAAAACAGAGGGATAGCCTATTTACTGTTAGTCGCTATGGTTTTTTCCGTATTAATGTTAAGCGGATGCGGAGGACAAGAACAAACCGGCGGGGATACACAACAGCCTTCGTCTCAATCCAGTGGCAGCCTTAATCCCACTGGTGAAAAGGTTACCATAGGCTGGAGTGAAAGAGCTTTGGCCGGAACTCCCTGGTTTGAAGCCATGGTAAGTGCAGCTAAAGAATTAGCAGCTGAAAACAATATTGAGTTGATCGTAATTGATGCACAGAACAAACCTGATAAACAGGTTGCTGACGTGGAAGATCTTATTGCCCGGGGTGTAGATGCAATAGTTCTGGATCCCTGCCATCCTACCGCTGTACTGACGGCTGTAGAGCAGGCCAATGCTGCTGGTATACCAGTAGTAGGAGTTAACAGCGCTATCGATACCAGCGTTAATCCTAATGCCAGGATCGAGACCATTGTAACCTCGGATAACTATACCATTGGTTATAATGTTGGCTATGAATTAGGCAAAAAGTATGACAAGCCTGAAGCTAACGTAGTTATTATGAGTGGTCACATGGGAGACCTGGAAGGCTGGCAGAGAAGAAGCGGATTTATAGCTGGTTTTTCAGAATACCAGTACGAGAAATTCGGTGCTGCCAAAATCAATATTTTGGCTCAGCGTTATGCCGGTGACTGGGATCCGGATAAAGCTTTGACTCAGATGCAGGATATACTGGTAAAATTCCCCAAACAGATCGACATTCTCTTTAGTGAAGGCGATGCCATGGCATTAAGCTGTGTAACTGCTCTTAAATCAGCAGGAGAAACAGGTGTACTGGTGGGCTCCATCGATGGGCAGCTGGAAGCCATTGAAGCCCTAAAAGACGGCGATATCGTAGCCATCGGCGTAAACAGTGCCGTTGAAACCGGTAAAGGCGGTGTCGAATATATCATGAGAGTATTGGGTGGTGAAAAAGTAAATAGCCGTATTTACGTACCTTCACCAACTATTACTCAGGATAATGTCGACCAATACTACAAGCCGGGTGTACCTTTCCTATAATAAGTTGCATAACGGGAATGCAGCTACCTGCATTCCCGTTATCAGAACAAATGGCAAAGCATTCAGCATAAGGAGACCAACAATATGAAGCGCTTAGGGCTTTTAGTTAACCCAATTGCCGGAATGGGCGGCAAGGCAGGATTAAAAGGCAGTGATGGTACTGAAACAGTAGAAAAAGCGCTTAAGCTGGGGATAGAGCCGGAATCACCCCGTCGTGCGGTAGAAGCTCTGAAAGTCTTGCTGCCAATTAAAGAAGAGATACAAATAATAACCTATCCTGCTGAAATGGGAGAAAATGAAGCTCGAGAAGCAGGGTTCGAACCCGTGGTAGTGGGGAGTATAAATTCCGGCCGCACCAGTAGAGAGGATACCTTAAGGGCAGTAGAAGACATGTTAAATATGGATATTGATCTCCTGCTTTTTGCCGGAGGCGACGGTACTGCCCGTGATGTTTTTGAAGTGGTTAATACACGAATACCAGTATTAGGGATTCCAGCTGGAGTGAAGATTCATTCTGGTGTATATGCGGTCAACCCCCGCAGTGCAGGACAGGCAGCCTTGCTGTACCTGCAGGGTAAGTCCGGAAGTCTAACCGAAGCTGAAGTCATGGATATTGATGAAGATGCTTTCCGCCAGGGAACAGTTAAGGCCAGCCTTTTTGGTTATATGCTCATACCCGAGGATAAGCGCCACATGCAGAATACTAAAGCCGGGTCCCGCTCGGGCAGTGCAGACTTAAGCGGTATAGGCAGGCGAATAGCTGCCTCCATGGAAGAGGACGTGCTATATATAATCGGCCCTGGCACAACTACTCGCGTTATTATGGAACAACTCAACCTTCCCAATACCCTTCTGGGTGTTGATGTAGTGTTAAATAAAAAGCTGCTTGCTGCTGATGTAAATGAAAAACAATTGTATCAGATTATTGATGGGAAACGGGCTAAGATTATTGTTACGGTTATCGGCGGACAGGGGCATTTTCTGGGGCGCGGCAACCAACAGATAAGTCCGCGGATTATTCGTAAAGTAGGTAAGGAAAACATTATCGTGATAGCAGCCCAAGAAAAGCTGATAGCCTTACAACCAGCTTCGCTGCTGGTTGATACTGGTGACAACCAGTTAGATCAGGAACTCAGCGGATATATACAGGTTATCACCGGAGAGCATGACAGTATGGTTTTACCGGTACGCAGCTAGCATACTTTTTTAAGAAGTTAATTTTGTACACCAGCCATGCATGGGGTGACAATTGAATATAGGGATGATGGGCTCGAGAGAGCTGAGTATAATACTCACACCGAAGGAGCAAACTTTTCTGGTTATCCTCCTGGAAAAAGTGAAACTCTCAGGTTGACGGATCGAGTTCGGACCAATCTCTGGAGAGTCGAAAGACACCAAAGGGGCAAGCGCAAGCGAAACTCTCAGGTTAAAAAACAGAGAACAAGGATAACTTGTTCTCTGTTTTTTTTAACTAATTTATCTAAGGTGGTGATACTATTGGCCGCAAACTATGATCTATTGATTCTTGGAGGCGGGCCAGCCGGACTGGCAGCGGGCATTTATGGTGCCAGGGCCAAATTAAAGACCGCCATTATTGAGAAGGGAAGGCCAGGTGGACAGGCAGCTACCACTGGTGAATTGGTAAATTACCCAGGCTTTGGGCCAGGAACTACTGGTCCGGAACTTACCCAGGCTATGGCTGATCACGCACAGGCATTTGGGGTGGAATTTATTCGAGATACAGTAACCGGAGTGAAGCTGGATGAAAACATAAAGGTAATCAGCGGCAAAAAGGATGACTACCACGCCAAAGCGGTGATTATTGCCCTGGGAGCTGAACCCCGTCTGTTAAACGTACCAGGTGAGGGTAAACTACGGGGTAAGGGGGTAAGTTACTGTGCCACCTGTGATGCAGATCTTTTTGAAGAACTGGATGTGGCTGTAGTAGGCAGCGGAGATGCGGCCGTTGAAGAAGCCGAATACCTGACAAGATTTGCCGACTCAGTAACCATGATAGTCATTCATGATGAGGGTCATGTGGATGCCAACCAGGTATCTGCGGAACGTGCTTTTAAGTCCGATAAGATTAAGTGGATCTGGAACAGTACGGTTAAAACCATTAACGGTGACGAGATAGTAGAATCAATTACCGTAAAAAATATTAAAACCGGAGAAGAAAGTGACCTTACCGTCAATGGAGTTTTTATTTATATCGGTACTGTTCCCAAAACCGATTTGGTTAAAGACATTTTGGAGCTTAATCCTCAAGGTTATATCATAACCGATGACCAAATGCGCACTAATGTGGAAGGAGTCTATGCTGCTGGCGATGTGCGGGACAAGTATTTACGCCAGGTGGTTACAGCCGTAGCCGATGGGAGTATTGCCGCTGTAGCTGCCCAAAAATATATTCAAGAACGGGAATTATGGGAGAAGGAGGTTATAAATTCCCCCAAGCCAGTTGTGGTTGTCTACTATAATCCCACGGATATGCAAGGAACTGAAAAGACAGGCATGGTTGATCAGTTTCTCCAGAATAATCCGGGCAAATTTAACCTGGTAAAAGTGGACGCTACTCGCAACGAGCTAGTGAAAACCCGCTATCAGATTTCCGAGGAGAGTTTGCCACTAATACAGCTCTTTGTAGATGGGAAAGTTACCGCAACTATCAATGAAATCAGTGAAGAAAGCTTAAAGGAACTACTTAAATAACAAAGTACAAAGGAGGTTAAAATGATGCTGGAGGTCACCAAAGAAAATTTTGACCAAGAAGTACTAGAAGCCGATCAAGTAGTTATGGTTGACTGGTGGGGACCCAAATGTGAACACTGCTTGGAACTTATGCCGGATATAGAGAAACTAGCTGAGAAGTATAAAGAACAGATGAAGTTTTGTTCTGTGAACGTGTCTGGTAATCGTCGTTTAGCCATCAGCCATAAGGTCCTGGGACTGCCGGCTATACTATTCTTCCGTAACGGAGAAAAAATTGATGAGCTATCAGGTCAGGATATTACTGTCGAAGATATCGAAGCCAAGATACAACAATACCTTAAGTAAAAGACGGGAGGTATGACGGTGAAGCTGGAACTGGGTAACATATTTGTCAAAGATGTTAGATTCGGTGAACGGACGGAAGTAAAGGACGGCATTGTATATGTAAATAAAGCCGAGTTATTAGCCGTTATAGCTGATAAGCGCCTTTGCTACCGTGATATCCACATTGTCAGGCCGGGGGATTCGGTACGTCTGTGCCCGGTTAAAGATGTCCTGGAACCGCGGGTCAAAGTCGAAGGTGGGGGCCATGTGTTTCCAGGGATTATTGGAGACTCAACCGTGGTAGGCCAGGGGCGTACCCATGTATTAAAAGGGATGACGGTCATTACTGTGGGAAATATTGTGGGTTTCCAAGAAGGCATTATTGATATGACCGGCCCTGGGGCTGAATACACTCCTTTTTCCCAAACCATCAACCTGGTGATTGATTGCGAAAAAGCTGGAGATATAAAACAGCATGAGCATGAGGAAGCAGTCCGTATGGCTGGTCTTAAAGCTACCCGGTATATAGCTGAGGCAGCCCGGGATGTAGAGCCAGACGAAATAACAGCCTTCGAAACCAAGCCCATCCCCCAACAGTATAACGAGTATCCAGACCTGCCTAAGGTTGCTTATGTATATATGCTGCAGAGTCAGGGATTGCTGCACGATACTTATGTTTATGGAGTAGATGCTAAGAAAATACTGCCCACCTTTATGTTCCCCACCGAGGTTATGGATGGAGCCATTATAAGCGGCAACTGTGTTTCTGCCTGCGACAAGAATACCACTTACCACCACTTAAATAACCCGGTTATACATGACCTCTACCTTCGTCACGGCAAGGACCTTAACTTTATAGGAGTAGTTATAACTAACGAAAACGTTACTTTAGCGGATAAGGAACGCAGCTCTAATCTCTGTGCCAAATTAGTTCAGTCCCTGGGAGTAGATGGGGTCATTATCAGCGAAGAAGGTTTTGGCAATCCGGATACCGATTTGATCATGAACTGCAAGAAAATCGAAAAACTGGGGATTAAAACTGTTCTAATAACCGACGAATATGCCGGAAGGGATGGAGCTTCCCAGTCACTGGCAGATGCAGATGCGCTGGCCGATGCCGTAGTAAGCGGAGGCAATGCTAATCAGTTAATCGTTTTGCCGGCTATGGAAAAAGTCATTGGCTTTGATGAGGCGGCCAATATTATAGCCGGAGGATTTGCCAATTCCCTGAAAGAGGATGGGTCAGTTGAAGTGGAGATACAGTCCATTATTGGTGCTACCAATGAACTAGGCTTTAATCGTATGGGTGCTATTGGAAAGTAATTAGCAGATTAAGGAGGATGACTGAACATGACTATTGATAAAAGCTTTTTTGCCGGCAAAAAGATTTGTATATTGGGAGACCGGGATGGAATTCCCGGACCAGCTATCGCTGAATGTATGAAAACCATCGGCGGGGAAATAGTGTTTACCAGTACTGAATGCTTCGTTTGAACGGCAGCTGGGGCCATGGACATGGCCAATCAAGCCCGCATCAAGGAGATAGCTGAGAAATATGGCAGCGAAAATGTAGTAGTTGTATTAGGCGGAGCTGAGGCAGAGTCAGCTGGACTAACCGCGGAAACGGTTATTGCCGGAGATCCCACCTATGCCGGACCTTTGACCAACATTGCCCTGAAGTTATCGGTGTACCACATACTGGAGTTAAAAGAATTAGTAGACCCGCAGGTCTATGAAGATCAAATCAGTATGATGGAGATGGTTTTGGAAGTTGATGAGATAGTTGCCGAAATGAGCAATATCAGAGACGAGCTCATGAAAGATTAATGAAAGGGGAGCAGATGTTACTATGGCAGCAGTCAGAGCCGTTCACTATATAAACCAGTTTTTCGGGCAAATTGGCGGAGAAGAAAAGGCTGATATCAAACCCTTTAAGCAGGATGGACCGGTGGGCCCAGGTACCGCTCTGCAGAAAGCTTTGGGCTCGGAGATAGAAATAGTAGGAACGATAATATGCGGGGATACCTATTTCAATGAAAATATTGATACGGCTAGCCAGGAAGTTATGGATCTGATGGCTGGTTACCAGCCGCAGATGGTAATTGCCGGTCCAGCCTTTAATGCCGGCAGATATGGCATGGCCTGTGGTGCGGTTTGTGCCGCTGCGGCGGAGAGGTTTTCCATCCCGGTAATAACTGGTATGTATGAAGAAAATCCCGGGGCTGATCTTTACCGTAAACAGGTATATGTAGTCAAGACCGGCAATTCGGCGGCCAAAATGCGGGACGCTATTTCTGCCATGAGCAAATTAGCTCTGAAATTAGCCCGGGGAGAGGAACTAGGGACCCCGGCGGAAGAAGGGTATCTGGACAAAGGCATAAGGGTGAATATCGTCTTTGAGGAACGGGGTTCCGCCCGGGCGGTAGAAATGCTGTTGAAGAAGCTCAAGGGGGAACCCTACCAAAGTGAGTATCCCATGCCCAGTTTCAGCCGGGTTACACCGCGTCCGCCCATAAAAGATCTTAAACATGCCAAGATTGCCTTGGTTACTTCGGGAGGAATTGTGCCTAAAGGCAATCCTGATCGTATTGAGGCCTCGAGTGCTTCTCATTTCGGACGTTATGATATTACCGGAATTGAGGACTTAACCGAGGACATTTTTCAGACTGCCCATGGCGGCTATGACCCGGTTTATGCCAACCAGGATGCTGACCGGGTTCTGCCCATTGATGTGCTCCGCCAGCTGGAGAAGGAAGGAGTAATCGGCAGCCTACACAATGTTTACTATGCAACGGTAGGTAATGGCACTTCCGTGGCCAATGCCCAGAAATATGCCCATGCTATTGGCCTGGAGCTAGCCCAAGAAAACATTGACGGGATAATACTTACCTCCACCTGAGGGACTTGTACTCGTTGCGGTGCAACGATGGTAAAAGAATTGGAAGAAACGGTAAACGTACCGGTAGTCCATGTTTGTACTATAGTACCTATATCCTTGACGGTAGGTGCTAATCGCATTGTCCCTGCAGTAGCTATACCTCACCCGCTGGGAAATCCCAGCTTGAATATTGAAGAGGAAAGAGCACTGCGCAGAAGTTTAGTGGAAAGGGCCCTAAAGGCACTTACTACCGAGGTAACCGAACAGACTCTGTTCTGAATTGAGCTTTTTACCGCATTTGGGAGAGGAGGCCGCGAATTCTTATGGAATTTCCGGTAATAAAAGCTGCAGCTTATGTGTTGGTACATGCTCCCGATATACTGTACTGGCAAGGTACCACACCGGCCATGGAAAGGATAACCAACCCAGATTCGCAGTTTCTGAAAACTTTGCCGCAATGCCTGCGTTCCTATGCCGACGCGGTGAAGTATCCACCTAATCAGGTATATATTGGCAACTTAAGCCCGGAACAATTACGGGAACTGCCCCAGCCCTGGTTTCAACAGGAGATCACCGCTAGTTCTCAGGGAAAATATGGGCAGATTGTAGATCAGGGTGAGCTTTATGCTCTGCTGAAACTGGTAGACCGCTTCAATTTGGTGGAATTGGAAGAACAATTCTCATGGGAGCAGAAGAAAAAACTAGAGGCGCAGACCATCTTTTCAGCCAGTGAATTAACCCTGCTGGACCAAGGAACCGTCTTTGAGGATATTGAGAAGTTGGTGGAGTCCGGTCTGGCAGAGGGACTCTACCAACAGGGGAAACTGGTTGGTTGTGTGCGGGAGGCTCACGAGTATGACCCTAATTTAAAAGCCCATGTGGTAATGGAGAATTTGGTCAATAAAGCCTCAGCTGTTTTAGCCCTGAAGAACCTGTTAGCCATTCATAAAATTGACCCAGCTGATATCGATTACATTATCGAAACCTCCGAAGAAGCTATTGGAGATATGAATCAGCGGGGAGGCGGCAATTTAGCCAAAGCTGTAGGAGAGGCTGCCGGGCTGGTAAATGCCACCGGTGTTGATTTACGGGGTTTTTGTGCGGGCCCTGTTCATGGTTTAGTAAATGCTGCTTCTTTAGTACAATCCGGTATATTTAATAATGTGGTCCTAATTGGCGGCGGTTCGACAGCCAAATTGGGCATGAACAGCAAAGATCATATCGCCAAAGGCTCTCCGGTTTTAGAAGATATGCTGGGCAGCTTTGCTGTGCTTATCAGTAAAAATGATGGTAATAGCCCGGTTCTAAGGACTGATATTATCGGCAGACATAAAATTGGCTCCGGTTCTGCACCCCAGGCAGTCATTCAGGCTATAGTGGTTGATCCGTTGATCAAGAACAACTTGCGGATTACCGATATAGACCTGTATGCACCGGAACTGCAGAACCCCGAAATCACCATGCCGGCTGGGGCAGGTGATGTGCCTTTAGCCAATTATAAAATGATAGGTGCCATGGCGGTTAAACGGGGCGAATTGGAAAAGCAACAGCTCCTGGACTTTTGTCATAAACATGGCATAATTGGCTTCGCTCCTACTCAGGGACACATTCCTTCAGGTATACCAGCCATAGGTCATATTGTCCACAGCATCCAGCAAAATCAGATAAAGCGGGCTATGATTATTGGTAAAGGGAGCCTGTTCTTAGGACGCATGACGGACTTGTTCGACGGCATCAGTATAGTAATTGAAAAAAATCCGGGTGAGCTGGAAAACCGGGTAACAGTAGCTCAGCAGGATGTGAAACCGGAAAAGAAGGGTATTACCATAGGTTTAACCATCGGTGGCGGGGAGATTGATGTCCAAGATATGCTGTCAGGTGCCCGGCAGGCGGTACAAGCTAATCCAGACTTGAACGTAGTTATAATTGGCCAGTGTGATAGCAGGGAGTTCACTGTTTATGCTGCCGATAGTGAAGAAGCTATCCGGCAAACCAGTGAGCAGTTGCTGCAGAGCGGTATAATCGATGGTCTGGTAACCATGCATTATCCATTTCCTATTGGGGTAACTACTATCGGGAAAGTTATAACCCCAGCCCAGGGTAAAGAAATGTACATTGCTTCAACCACTGGTACAGCAGATACCAACCGGGTTCAGGCTATGGTAAAAAATGCTGTTTTCGGTTTAGCCGTGGCCCGAACTGAAGGTAAAACTAATCCTACTGTCGGGATTTTGAATGTTGAAGGAGCGCGGCAGGTAGAAAGGCACCTGCAACAGATGCAATCAGCCGGTTATCAATTTACCTGGGGAAGCTCACTTCGCCAAGATGGCGGACCAGTGTTAAGAGGCAATGATTTAATCACCGGCAGTGTCGACGTATGTGTTACTGATTCCCTTACCGGTAATGTTCTCATGAAGCTCTTCAGTTCTTTTAACAGCGGAGGCTTGTATGAGACAATTGGCTACGGTTATGGACCTGGCATTGGTGAAGATTTCAACCGGCTTATCTGTATCATTTCCCGAGCTTCTGGCGCACCGGTAATTAGCGCGGCAATAAGCTATTGTGCCAACCTGGTCAAAAATAAATGGCAAGAACAGGTCAAAAAGGAAATTGATCAGGCTAAAAAGTGTGGTTGGATTGTCAGCCGGGAAGCTGATACTAGCACCCAGGAAACGGAAATAGTCTGCCCGCCAGCGAAAACAGTTGATTGTGAAATCCACGGCATTGACATTTTGGAATTGGATGAGGCCATTAAAGTACTCTGGAAAGAAGGCATTTTTGCTAGTTCCGGTATGGGATGCACCGGCCCGGTAATTATGGTGAACAGCAGTGATTACGAAAAGGCCTGCCGGCTGTTAAACAGAAGTAACCAATAGACATTCGTCATCATGAGATAACTTTGTTTAGGTAACAGGCGGGATGAATTAATAATGAGAGCACTCGTAGGGACTGGCAATCTCTATGTGGCTCCAGGCTAACCACGGCTTGGCAGGGTGTTAGCCAGGATGCAGAGGTATTAGCCGGCTTGCTCCAGAACTCTTCGCCTGCAACACACCGGCTTACTTCGGTGCGAAGCGGCTATCTCTTTCATAACCTATATCGACAGTGCAGAGGCTGTCCTTTTAGGACAGCCTCTGCACTGATCTTTTCACTATTCTAGCGATGGGTTTTAATATAATTTTCTACGATATTGTTAAACTCGGTCATAATGTTCCTGAGGATTTGGTTGTTGGCGGAATCAAAGAGGTAATCATCCACCTGACTTACTGGCAACACGTGTGGTGAGGTACCGGTGAGAAACACAGCATCCATATCCAGCATTTCATTCAGACTGATTTTCTTTTCCATCACTGACTGGCCTATGTTGTCACAGGCTGTCAACACCACCTGCCGGTTAATGCCCTTTAATACCTGGTCTGCCGGAGGAGTCAAAACCAGGTTGTCTTTGATCATAAATACATTAGATCTCCCGCCTTCGGTTACATATCCATTGTGATCCACCAGTATTGCTTCATAGGAATTAGTTTTTTCCTTGGCGGTATCAATAACCTGGCGATATTCTGCCCGGTCTACCTTGGCATTGGGATTAGGCCTTTCAATGTGGACTAAAACCGTTTTAGCTCCCTTTTCATAATCAGCTGGGGAAGGGTAAAAAGCCGGGGTAAAGTAGGCATAAAAAACAGCGGGTTCATTGGGCTGCTGGTAATTCAGTACAATTTTAATATTGCCAGTCTCCACCTGGTTACGTGCAATTAAATCATGAAGCCTTTTTCTAATGGTTTCATCTTCTACAGGCAATTTTAATCCGGTTAATTGCGAGGAATTATGAAGTCTGGCCATATGCTCCTCAAAAAATAGAGGCACTCCCTGTATTACCCTGAAAACTTCGTATAGGGAAATACCTTGCTCGATAAAGTCGCCGGGTAATTCATCCTTGCTAAAAAATTGGTCATTCTTAAGCCAGAACTTTTCGGTGCTTGTTTCCATATTTATTGCCTCCTTTTGCTAGACTTTCTCTAATATCTGGCAAGGATTATCACATTGGGAGCATTTTTTGCGCTTAACTTTAATGGGGGGCTGCTGGTTGGCTCTACGGGCCAAATCTATGATCTGTTCAGCGGTTTTTTCATCTGGACATTCTGCTGCCAGCATCACCGCTCCTTCCATTCCCCCTACTCCACCAGCTGCTACGGGGACAGCCTCCACATTAAACAAGATCTTGAAACTTTCTACTTCGCTAACAATATTGGCACCGGTTACTACCATATAACCCAGGTTCATTCCCAGACGCATCGAGCTCCGGTAATGCCCCATCTTGGATTCTCCAGCCAGGCATGAGGGTATCAGCTTTTCCAATCCTACCGGTACTATTAACTCGATACCCCGCGCCTTCACAACTCCGATAGCCTGGCCTATGGTTCCTCCCTGGGCATCTCCCAGCAGGATAGCCGCATTGCCGAAGGGATCAATGGCATTGGCGCCCTTTATAAAAATATCCCCGGGTTCGAACCGGTTTAAGAAATCTATCCAAGGTTCGTCTACCAGCCGGCCTTTTTCTATACACCATGCACCTTTGCGCTGGCTGGTTTCGGTGGCACAGGCAGAACGCTGGGTTATGACACCGGCTACATAGGGTTCGTAGGGTTCGAATCTGGTCTGCAGCAGCTCTTCTGCTACCAGCAGGTTAGTGGTCCCGCTGCCTATAATTATTTTACCATGGGTAAAGGCTTCGTGCACTTGGGGAAGACGGCAGACAGCCTGAGCGATTATGTGTTTTGATGCTGCCGGATGCAGCGCAAAAGTAACTTGAGGCATGTTAGGTTCTCCTTTCACTATTTAGTATAACAGGTATCACTATTGTCACCTTTATAACAATTCACGATGGAGGAAAACATCGAGCACGGCTTAAGCAGGAGTATTAGCCGGGCGAGCGACGCACGACGAGCCGTTGCAACCCACGGCGAAACTGAGGGCTGCGAAGGGTCGCTGGAAACAGGATGTTTCGAGCAGCGAGGACTGAGAGTATGGATGCTGAATTCTTAAGCGGTCCGCTTCGCACCGAAGTAAGCCGGTGGGTTGCAGGTGAGGAGTCCCGGAGCGAGCCGGCTAAACTCCTGCATCCTAATCTGACGCTCCTGCTAAGCTGTGGTTAGCGTAAATTTAATAGAGATTGCCACGCCCCTGACGGGGCTCGCAATGACACATAAGAAGGCTTCGGGTCTGTCCATCGCTAGAACGTTTTCTCAGCAATGACACATTAGGAAGCTATTTTCACAGCAATGACACTTGAGTAGAGACCACTATGACATTGCAAGAGCTATTTTCACTGCGATGACACAGAGAGGGCTGTTTGCACAGCAAAGACACAATAGGAAGCCATTTTCACAGCCAAGATTAATATAGCTGTAAAAATGCCAACAGCCGCAGGCGTGTCAATTCCAACTGATTTGTTAAATCATATCCTTCTGGCTGGCTAGCCAGTTCCTGTAAGTCTCTTTTGAGTTCTTCATTGAGAAAGGGGATGGCAAGCAGGCGCTGGGCGAGTTTAAGATAATCACTATTTAGATCGTAAGGAGCCGGCTTATTCATACTCGTCTGCCCTGTAGTATCTGATTCTATAGCAAACTCTCCCATATGCAAATAAACTCCCAACGGTTCGGCAATATATGCATTTGGGTCCTCAAACTCCCAGATCAGGTGGTTGTGCCTATCCCCGCTGTTATCCTGCGTCTGACCGCCAGGTCTTTCCCATAACCGGTAGTGAAGAGTATGGTTTCCAGTCGATAAGTTAAAAAGCGATCCGGTGGTCAAGGTAGTAATCAGGTAGCGTGCTTTCAGATCCATAGCCAGATTGTTTGTGTCAAAAGGCAGAGGCTCAAACTGATGATCGGCTGAGTCAAGGCTAAAGGTTTCCTGAACAAATTCGAAAGGATAGATGGCTTTTACACGGCAATGTTCCCCACCAGCTGCCCATTCCGCCAGTCCCCGGGCAATTTGAAAATCAGCTTGAACAGGAATTATTAGTTCCCGGGGGGTGAAAATGCTATTTACCAGGGAAGCTGCCTGGTGAAGTAAGGTCTCTTCGCCCACTAATACCACTGCCTTCAGCCTCCAGCTGCCTGCTTCAAAAAATCCCAGCTGTTTGGCCCGGGGCTGCAAATGGTTAATGATGAAATCTTGCAGGGCTGGCTCCACCGGCTGGTGGTATGCCAGAGGTAGTTGTATTTCCAGGCATATATCCTGGCCAGCCTGAATCACAGTCAACAAGCTGAAAGAAGCCATGTTTTCATGAAGTTCCACAATCAAAATATCTCCGCATAAACTCCGAGTCGATTCATGACCCATTAAGGCTGCAACAGGTTCCGGTAAAAGAGAAAATATCCGGTCTGAAAAGGCGGTTTGACATGCCTTATAGAGTGTGCGCCGGCGGGACAGATTCCAATAGTTTGGATAAGATATTACCGCTGATAGCAAAGAGTTGAAATCAATTTCCCGACTCAGACCAATCAGGTAGCTGGTCAGAACTTTTTCCTCATCAGTGTTGCTGTCATCTGCTTCATATAGGAAAGGCGCTACGTTGTGGTAGTGCCACTTTCCCTCCTGCCGGTAAGCAATTTTGGTGGTTTTCGGACCCAAATCAATACCCACTAGCATAGTTACTCTCTCCTGCCAATAACTAATACGGGCAGTTCATATTCCACCTTTTGATCAACCCGGATTACAAACAGGTCCCCTTCTTCATACAGGACCACCGGGTATTCATAATCTCCCAAACGGGTTTCCACATTATACTGGTCTAACAAAAAGCTATATTCATCCGGAAAGGGATGTCCCTTCTCCAGAGATATTCTCTCGGTACGTACTTCATGGTTCTTCCAAACCCTGCTGATATTACGAGGAGCTAAAACGCGTTCCAGGTCAACCCTGATATTTACCAACAAGTCCAGGTAGGACTGAATCATATTGTATACCTGTAAGTGCTGATCTAAAATCTGGCTGGAATGGGTATGTTTATCAGTCAGCATTTCGATACGGGCGGTCAAAAAAGAAAGTTCCAGAAAGACTCTTTCTATGTGAAACGCTAATGGAGGCAGCCTTAAGGCCGGAGAACTCTTATAGGGTTCCAACCGCGCCAAAGCTTTCCTTACGGTTTCACCAGAACGATCCAGAAAATAAGCGGTATCAACATTCTGACTGGCTGATAAATCGGTGACCAGCTCATGTATATCCTGCCGGATATCCTGAACTTCTCTAAGAAGACGGTCGATTTGAGTAGAGGAAATACCGGTCATGTAATGGGCACTATGCAGCAATTCGGTTCCATGCCGGCTGGCAAAGCGAACCCCTCGATCCAATACCACCACCAGCCGTTCCAGCCAGGCTTGAAACTGTCTGGCCATTTCCCGGACCTGTTTGGTCTGATTGCGGTCAATACCAGCTTCCATCAGGGAAGTGTACATTAGATACTGACGCTTAAACTGGGCTTCATAAAAAGCCAGCAGTGATGGAGGGGCCTGCCGGTTTAAGACCTTTTCCGTAATTGCTACCATCTGCACAATAATATGCCTGGCATCCTCTTGATTCCAAGGATTCTCCGCTAGAGTTTTGAGGGTGTTACAACTGTGGTGCAGGTGAGATAGCAGGTTATTAAAGCCCTGGATAACGGAAGGATGACTGAGATCCAGGGCAATAACCTGTTCCAGCAAAATAATATGATCCGGGTAAATTTTAGCCAAGCGCAGCAACTTTTCATCCTGCATAAACTCCTGAATAGTTTCCAGCAAACTTTGAAATAGCTCTATCCGGTCCAGGAGGGTTTTAAGGGGATATAACAAGTCAGACAGGTGCTGGCTGCGCTGGCGGGTAACCTCCAAGATTTTTAGCTGGCTTTCTTCCCGGGTCGCCATCAGCTTGGTATGGATGCTCTTCACTTGGTTATACATGCGGGCATAACGCTGTATGGTAACTAATATGTCACGACTGAGGGAAGCTTCATCATGGGCCAGGTTGAGCAGACGAGCAATATCCTCCTGAAGGGATTGGCGGAAAACCGGAAAAAAATGATCGCTGAAAGTCTGATAGTAGAAACGGTTTACCGCCAGCAGGTACTGGTCGTCACAGGATTGCAGCCCAGCCTTTTCCCGGTTGACAAACTGGGTTACTGATTGGTTAAGTTCACCTAATATGTTATTTAGCTGTTGATTAATAACCATGCTCAACTGCTGTTCGGTAAGTGTCACTCCAGCACCCCCCATAAATATCCTAATAAAGCTAGATTACGTATAGGGTCAGTTCCGCTCCGGTAGATATCAGGACGTTTCTGTAAGTCAGCCAGCAGATCTTCCGGCATTCCCGGCTGGGACCAGTTTAAGATACGTTCAGCTTCCTGCCGTACCGGTGGTTGTACCCCATGAGCCAGTTGATTCACTATGTCATTATTAATAAAACGCCGGCAAGGCACCCATTTCCAAAGGTCAATATAGTCTAGCAGCAGCTGTTCACGATCCTTCTTTGATAAAAGAATAACAGAGTGTACCATCATAATGCGGACCAACTCCATGAGGATAAAAGCTTCTACCGGCGAGGAGGGCAGCAGATTACGGCAAAGGTCCAGCAATTTTTTCCCTCTGCCTGGCTGTGACTCCAGTGATCTCAGTTCAGGCAGGCCATCTTCGGGGAACAACTGCTGCACTGCCTCATAGCAGGAGAGAACCTCCCAGAGCAATGAGGCAGCCTGGCTTGATGACAGAATAGCTTCGTATAATCTCAGCATAGGATACAGGCGCTGGTCAACTTCCAAGGCAGGAAAATACTGTTGGCACCATTGAGCGGCTTGATCAGTCAAGCGCAATTCTCCTTTCAGTATTACCAGAGCACCAACAGTTTTCCCAACCAGACGACTCATGCGCTGGCCCGGACGAGAAGCCGGCAGGGGTTCTGCCGGGCTTGGCTGGTTTTGATATTCCAAGTAAATCTGAGTTAACAAACACCAAGCATCCATTATAAGCCCACACTGGTATACACGTTCAACCGTATCCAGCAAAGCGCGTAAGCGCTGGGGTGCATGAGCCTCACTATGGTGCTTAAGGGTGACTTTTTCCAATTGGAACAGGGCTGCTTTTATCAATTCTGCTTTTTCAGATCTAAGGGTTAAAGCCAGATCTGGGAGGTCCTGGTGATATAACAAGCCATAATGGTGGTTTTTCTGAGCGGAAAAGATTTCCTCTTCCCGGGACTTTAACAGGGAACGCAGTTCCCCATTGGCTGTTTTAGCTAAAAGATAACGGCATTGATCAAGATCAAGCCGGGACAGCAACTGCCTGTAAACGCTGGTCAGATCTGGTTCCCAGAGGTGAATCAGGAACTGCAGGGTTCTGGCATCTATCTCCGCCTCATCCAGATTATCAATCAGGTAAAAAAAGAAGCCCCTTTTTAGCCATAGAGGACTGGATTTCCACCACTGCAAAACCGGGGCAGAGTTTAAAGCATTCTTTAACTGGGAAAAAAATACTTCCTGGCGGCCGCTAAAATAAAGAGCCCGCATAAGAAAATCTAATTCATCGCCATCTTGGACCGTAGCAATGTCAATATCCTTCTGCTCCCGCAGTTTGATACGCAGCTCCGCTTCCTGCTGCCAAAAATCAAATAGGTTGGCAGATGATCGGGCCAGGCGAAACGAATCTAGGATATCGATGAGAATCAGCTCCTTTTACGGCTGCCGTACAATGCAGTATTTAGGGTCTGGCAGGCCAATTGGGCCTTGGCCAAATTATCTTCAGTGAGAAAAATATAATAGTAAATGGATTTCTCTTTATTGGTAAAAATACCTGCCAAACACTGCCCATCCACCACTTCAATACGGTCCTGAGCTGCCTTGTGTTTGGTTAGGTAACGGTAACTCTGCAGACGGGATATAAAGGTAAACCGGCTCAATCTTTCAAAATGGGCTTTCAGTCCAGGTTCCTTATTGCTGTTGGCGGCTTCAAATTTTAATACTGCTGGCTGTTTCCTGGGTTCAGGCAGGGAACAGGTGTCATCTGCAGCAGCCACATCCGGAATGTTGATTGACTGCAGTGAGCGGGGATCATGGTGCAGCATGTATAGCAAATAAGGATGCAGAGCGCGCGGAAAAGAGGAGAGCGTTGCCGGAAGAGCCGCAATCTCTTTATAAGCCCAGGAATTGCGTACCAGGTATTCGATCAGTTGATCCATGCCTGCGGGATAGGGAGGCAAATAGGTAGAATACTGTTGATAAAGAATCCCGCCGTACTGCTGGCAGAACAAAAGATAGGATTCAGGCGTGTTTTGCCGAAGCCAATCTATATAATCCATTACCTGTTCATATTCTTCCTCGGATAAGGAATGGTTGTACTCCAGTTTGCGCAGTAATTTCCTCATAGCCCAAGCCCCACCTAGTTTAAATAATTGTAGCTTAATCGCCATGACACCGCAATTGTCACCTGTGGTACAGGTCACGTGAAAAACATGGCTGCACGGCCCATGCAGGAGTATTAGACGGGCGAGTGATGTACTACCGGCTGATACTCCTAAATCCCGGCTAACACCCTGCCAAACCGTGGTTAGCCTAGAGCTATATAAGGATTGCCACGCCCCTGACGAGGCTCCTCGGAAAGCCGCATGAAGGAACTCACGTACAGTTAATGAGGAGGGGCTGGTGTCCCCAGCCCTTCACTCTGCTTAGGACGATGACTCAGCGAAGGATATTTGCACCAAGATAATTTATTCCGGCAGCGGTGCGAACACATAGCCGGCAGCGCGCAGGTCTTCGATTATGCGGGGCAGGGCTTGGGTGTTGCTTTCTGACACCGCATGCAGCAGGATAATAGCACCGGGGTGTATATGCTCAGTCACATAACGATGAGAGAAGTCAGCCCCGGGTTGATCATTAGGGTCCCAGTCGTGAAAGGCCATGCTCCAGAATACGGTCTTATAATTACGCTCCTTGGCCCACTGCAGGGTGGTAAGGGAGTAATTACCCATAGGCGGACGCAAAAAAGGTGCCATAGTGGAACCGGTTAATTGTTCAAATTCCTGTTCCAATTGATCAAGCTCCTTATCAAAGCGTTCTTTTGATACCTTGGATAAGTCCGGATGATTATAGGTATGATTGGCCACCTGGTGTCCTTCAGCCACCATGCGTTTAATCAGATCGGGCTGGCTTTTGAGATAATGCCCGGTGATAAAGAAAACTGCCGGAACATTATGCTCTTTAAGAATATCAAGAATCTGACCGGTATAACCCTGTTCATATCCTTCATCAAAGGTTAAGTAGATCTGGGGGGCGTTTTGTGGCAAGGCATAATAGACCGTACCTTCCAGGGCCAGTGGTTGAATCTCGTTGTTAACTTGCGGGGTTTCATGATTTTGGTTGGGTTTAAAATACCAGGATTTAGAAACCGCAGGTATTGTATCTGTCTGACTGGCAGGCGAGTCACCGGGATTAACAACGGGAGTGACATCGGAAGTAACATCTGCGGGAGCAGATGGAGCTGGTTCGGAGGGCACTTCTGTATCAGGGGAAGGCTCTGGTGTTGTTTGAGTAGCCAGGTTATGATGGGGTTCAGAATCTGCCTGGCTGGGGTTAAAACAGCCGCTGGACATTACGATCAGTAATAGTACAAGCAGGCAGATCGTTTTTTTCATAAATACATCTCCTTAAACGAATATTATTATAATGATTCCAAATCCACGACTAACTCATCTTCCAGGTTGGAGAAAACCACTACCAGGTTGTTTTCAAGCAATAACGCCACTGAGTGTTCGGTGAAAGTTATAACCTGTCGAATTTTTTGTCCTTCCAGGTGATCGGCCAATAGGCGGAAATCATCCCGTAGCAGGTTGGAAACATGCGGTGTCAACATATATTTCACCTCACCTACTATTATATAAAGTTTTACCGGGTTGGTGCTTTTTTGGTCCCATAAAATATTAGCATTACTGGATTTCGTAGGATAGGTTTGATTATGATACAATACGTTCAGAAGTCTAAAAAACTGACACTAATTCAGTAAGCAAGGATAGGGCTGGCGACTGTCACCTGTAGTGCAGGTCAACGATGAAGAAAAAGATTATGCGTGTCATCGCGAGGAGCGAAGCGACGTGGCGATCTGTTAACTCAAATCGTTAGTTGACTATAGATTGCCACGCGCTGGCGCGCTCGCAATGACCCATAAGAAGGCTTCGGGTTTGTTTAGCGTTTTCAAAGCAATTGTCACCTGTAACACAGGCCACGATGAATGAAAATATCTCTGCACGAGTTAAGCAGGAGTATTAGCCGGGCGAGTGACGTACGACGAGCCGTTGCCACCCACGGCGAAACTGAGGGCTGCGAAGCGGAGCGAGAAACAGGATGATTCGAGCAGCGAGTACTGAGTGCATGGATGCCGAATTACGAGCGGTGTGCTTCGCACCGAAATAAGCCGGTGTGTTGCAGGCGGGGAGTCCCGCAACGAGCTGGCTAATATTCCTGCATCCTAACCTGAAGCTCCTGCTAAGCTGTGGTTAGCGTAAATTAAATAGAGATTGCCACGCCCCTGACGGGGCTCGCAATGACACATTAGGAAGCCGTTTTCATAGCAAGGACCATCTCGGAAGGTGTTTTGACAAATGAGAAAAAGAGATTGGCAATTATGGTTTTTCCCAGTGATGACCTTATTGATTTTGGTTTCCATATATTTTCAGAATCAGGCAACACTGAACAATAGAGACTCACTCACCTATACTTATCTGTTAAATGCCGTGCAGGGAAGGCTTGGTTATGGAGCAGTGGGAAATTACGGTAATATGATCGATCTGCAAGACCTGGAACCAGGTGATATATTACTGGGAGGATACCCCGAGTGCGCTTACGGCCGGTTCTCCCATGCCGGTATTTATATTGGTGATGGACAGGTTATAGAAGGCTATGTGGACTTAGGGATTACTCAACAACCGGTGGAACACTACTGGACTTACAGCGAGATTTGCTTGCTAAAGGTTAAAGCAACCCCTGCACAAAAGCAAGCCGCTATAGATTATGCCAGGAGTCATTTGGGAAAATTATTTTACCCAGTGGCTTTTCGGCCTGGGGAACGGATCTGGAATTGTACCAAGATTGTATGGGAAGCTTATCGCCAGCAGGATATCAACTTGGAGAGCAATGGAGATATCTGGATATCCCCGGATGATTTTTATGACAGTCCCTGGGTTCAGGTGATACGGGAGAAAAGTATTTGATGAAAACTATAGCGCGGCTTTATTTTATCCATATCTTTGCCTGGCTGGCTGTCTGGCTGGCTACCTATTATCCTGGTTTGGACATAGTTCTGGCAGTTCTATATTTGCTGATTATTACCATGCAGATTCGTTCTCTGGGTGGAGAAACAAAATGCAGAGCCATTAAAGTATTTCTTATCTGGCAGGCTCCTGGCATTGTTTTTTCCTTAATTAGCTTGCTTCCTTGGTCCTGGTGGGGAATTAAAGAATATGCTTTTTTCCTGCTTATGTTTTGGTATACTCCGGTGGTACCGTTACTGTCCCTGTTACAGTGGGTAGTGGCAGGATATCCGATCTATTATTATCTTTTGCTGGCTATGCCCCTGATCTATGGATTAATGTTCATGGTCTTAACCCGAATAAAACAGCCAGTCTTGAGCTCCAGCAGAATTCGCTATCTTCGTTAAAAGATAAGCGAAAACCTTCGCGGCAGACTGGCTGAAAAATAAGCTATGAAAAGAAGTGAAACCAGTGATACATTACCCGATTGGGCGGTTGAAAGACAAAACTAAGATTTATCCTTCTGGGAAGGGACTTAGGTCTTTAATAACCTGTTGTATCACTGGTTTCTGATCCTAGTATGAGTAAGGAGGCCTGGACTTATACCGGTAAATATTGGTAATTGAAGGGGGAAAAGGTTGTGAGCTATCCAAGTATTTTAGGAACACCACTTTCCATAGGAGCAAAGACAATCAAAAATAGAATTGTTATGCCCGCTATGGGTACTGGTTTAGCATCTGCCCAGGGAGAAGTAACTCCCGCCTTGCTTCGCTATTATGAAGAAAGAGCCCGGGGCGGGGCCGGGGCTATAGTTGTAGAAATAGCTTGTGTAGACAGTCCGGAAGGCAAGGGCAGCCTGACCCAGCTGTGTATAGACCATCCTGAACTGCTGCCCGGTTTGGCTGAGTTGGCAGAAATCATCAAGGCTTATGACTGTCTGGCTATGATACAGCTGCATCATGCCGGGCGGCAGACAGCACCGGCTGTTACAGGACGGCAACCGGTGGCACCTTCCCCTAAAGCCTGCCGTTTTATGCGGGCTGAGCCGCGTCAGTTAAGCCGGGAAGAAATCGCCTCAATTCGGAACCGTTTTGTTCAGGCTGCTGTAATGGCTGAACAAGCGGGCTTCGATGGGGTAGAACTGCATGCTGCCCATGGTTATTTGTTAAGCCAGTTTTTATCTCCATATACCAACCTGCGTGAAGATGAGTATGGCGGTAGTTTGGAAAACCGCTTTCGCCTGTTAAGAGAAATTATGGAGGGAATAAAAACCTATACTTCCCGCTTGATTTTAGGGGTCCGTTTTAACCTGACCGATTTTGTCAAGGGCGGGATAAGCCTGGACGAGGGATTGGAAATTGCTCAGTTGCTTGAACAAAACGGGGCTGATTTATTGAACGCCTCCTGCGGTATCTATGAATCTGGTCAGACCTCGATAGAGACTGGTTCTTTCCAGGAAGGCTGGCGAATGGATATGATCAGGCAGGCAAAGCAACGGGTCAGCATTCCTGTAATTGGCGGGGGCGTTATTCGTCAACCGGAAATGGCCGCTCGCTTAATCGAAGAAGGTTATATAGACCTGGTCTGGATTGGCCGGGGAATGTTGGCTGATCCCGATTGGGCTAACAAGGCTCTTAAGGGGTGCGCTGAAAGAATACGTCCCTGCATTACCTGCAATACCTGCTTTGCTTCCATAATACAAGGACACCATATTCGCTGTGCTGTAAACCCCCAAACTGGTCGTGAGGAAAGATTGCTGCGTCCTGCCTCAGCCTACCATAAAACTGTTTTAGTAGCTGGTGGCGGACCTGCTGGTATGCAGGCGGCGCTTGCTTTTGCCCAGCTAGGCAGCAGCGTTGTCCTAGCAGAAGCTGGCAGTTGCCTGGGAGGTCAGATGATTGTTGCTCAAAAACCACCTGGCAAACATGCTATTGCCAGGCTCAGGCAGTACCTGATCAATGAAGTTAAAGCTTCCTCCATCCAGGTACGGCTAAATACCCAAGTCACCAGTCAACTGCTGGCGGAGATTAAACCTGATGTATTGGTGATAGCTTCTGGATCAAAACCGGTTATACCGGATTATCCAGGAATAAAAAGTTTTTATAGTGCAGCGGAAATACTGGATAACGACCCAGGATGGGAAGGCCAACATATTATCATAGTTGGGGGCGGCAGCACCGGTTGCGAGGCAGCCGATTTCTTGTCTGAAAGGAATCAGGTAACTATAGTTGAAAAAGGGAAAGTAATTGCTCCCGACATGGAAAACATGTCTCGTTTGGAACTGCTGGCCCGACTGAAGCAGAAAAAGGTAAAAATCTTTAAAAGGACCGAATTAGAAACGGCTGACAATGAAAAAGTTTCCTTGCGCTCAGCAGACAATAATGAGACCACAGTATGTGCATATGACCATGTGTTGTTCGCCATCGGCAACCGTCCTGTTCTGCCAGAGCTGGATCCCCAGTCTTTACCGGATCAGGTATTTGTGATAGGTGATGCCAAACAAGCACGCGGGTTTAGTCAAGCTTTCTTCGAAGCCCAGATGCTTCCTTACCGGCTGATCAGAGGTTAAGCGACACGACGAGTTAGCTGGTGACTCCCAAATCTAAGAGCAGGGCTTCAAATTCATATAATATAGAGCTGTCCAGTTTACCCTGGGCAGCTTCTTCTCTCATTATATCTAGAGCTTCATCCACCGATAAAGCAGCACGGTAGGAGCGTTCAGTAGTCAGAGCATCAAAAATATCAGCGATCGCTACAATGCGGGCATTTAGAGATATCTGGTCACCCTGTAAACCATCCGGATAACCTGAACCATCCAGTTTCTCATGATGGTGGCGGATAATGTCGCCCACTTCCTGTAGGGCTTTCAAAGGTGAGCAGATCTGCTGGCCCAGAGCAGGATGAAGCTGGATTTGCGCAAACTCTTCCTCAGTTAATTTACCAGGCTTATTTAAAATGTTTAAGTCTATGCCGATTTTGCCAAGATCATGGATGAGCGCGCCAATACGCAATGTTTCCAGACTGCGGTCACTGAGTCCAAGGCGTTCTCCCAGGAAGACGGCATATTGACTTACCCTCTCGGTGTGACCTTCAGTATATTTGTCTTTGGCATCTATGGTTCGAGCCAGTGAGATAACTACATCTTCGATATTTTCAGTTTGGGCTGCCAATTCCTGGCGCACTTCTTCAACCTTCTGGTTCATATAGTGCATGGATCTCAAGTAAGCATTATCCAAAGCAGCCAAGCTGACAATAATAACGTAACAGAGCAAGCTTCCCAAGGTAATCAGGTGCAAATAGCTGCTGGTCAGCCATAATCCGCCTGCATAACTGATCGCCAAAGACACCATGAAACCGGCGGCCAATATATATAATTTATCCTTTAACCGGTAAGCCGCTGTTATCATTAAAAATGCATCAACACCCCAAATCAACCCTACCACTAGTGATGCGGTCAGAGTCCATACAGGGTCACCCCCAGCCGTGACCAGCAACCCCACGAAAGGGATCAACAGCAACAAAACTCCGGCCCACAGCACGTGGCGATATTTAGCCAATAGCGGTATAATTCTATTGCAGACATAGATGGTATACCAGCTAATGCTCAAAACCATGGCCAGCAATAATAACCACTGCCACTGGGGATGTATTACCCGGTCGTTACTGAGTATCGGTAGGAATGACCAAAGAGAAACGGTCAAAGCAAGAAAAGCAATATATAAATGCTCGGCTAGATTTCTCAGGAGAGAAGCCTGTGCCCATAAGCGCAATGCGGCTAAGACTGCTATACTTATTCCTAACACAAAGGTGAATAGAGACAAAAACTCATATGCCGTTGCAATAACCAGCATAAGTATTTCGCCGCCTTCCATTCGTTCCTATTCAGCTTACCAGAATTGACCATATATTTCCACCAGGTTTCGATATTAATCGATTATAAAGTATAAACCAGGTCGATCATCAACATAAAAAAGTGCTATATGAAATTAGGGAAAAAGAGTCATTGTTAACAAAATTTTAACACTACTGTGTAGCCTATTTATTTTATAATGAAATAACATTTGACTTAAATTATTTGGTATTAGGGCATAACTGGTAAGTATTGGGAATGATAATTGATAAGTGTTTCTTTATGGAGAATTCGGGGAAAAGGTTTCCCAAGTGTTCAACTTTGGTTGTCAAATACTACAGACTTGCGTATTATGAGTAAGGAGCAATATTTGTCGAATATAGTACATCTAGGGCTGATTATGGCAGTCTAGTGCAAATCTAGGCTGATTTATTATATATTCCGTTTCAGGAAAGGGGCTTAGTATCGTGGAAAAAGCTGTGAAACTAATTCCCGCTTGCGAAGCAGACCAGCAACTGATCCGCAGGCTGGAAGCGGAAGCCGGAACCAATGTGAACCTTTGCTATCAATGTGGTAAATGTTCGGCAGGATGCCCGGCTGCTTTCGCAATGGACTATCCTCCCCGGCAGGTAATTCGCCTGCTGCAATTAGGCATGGTTAAACAGGCCTTAAAAGCTGAGAGCATATGGATATGTGCCAGTTGTGAAACTTGTTCGACTCGCTGCCCGCGAGGGGTGGATATTGCTTCTCTAATGGATACCCTGCGTCGTGAAGCTCTGCGCCAGGGCCTGATTACTGATAAAAAAGTGGCGGCTTTCAATCAGGCTTTCCTGACGGGAGTCAAGCTGTTCGGACGTACCTACGAAGCCGGATTGCTGTTGCAGCACAATCTTAAAACCATGCAGCCGTTCAAGGACGCTCAATATGGACTGCCTATGATGAAACGCGGTAAAATAAGTGTTCTTCCCACTAAGATAAAAAACCGGGATCATATTAAAAAGATTTTCGACAAAGTGCAGCAACTGGGAGGTGAATAAGACATGAGATTAGCTTACTATCCTGGATGCTCTTTAGAAGGAAGCGGTATGGAATATGGAATGTCCACAGAACGTACAGCAGAGATTCTGGGAATCGAACTTGTGGAATTGGACGACTGGAACTGCTGCGGTGCTACCTCCGGACATAACACCAATAAACTCCTGTCCCTGTCATTACCGGCCCGTAATCTGGCTATCGCTGAGCAAATGGGCTTGCCCATGCTGGCTCCTTGTGCAGCCTGTTACAACCGGCACAGAACCGCTGAACATGTGATTAAACATGATCCCGAAATGCGGGAGACCATTGCTCAGGTTATTGAAATGGACATTCAGGGCACTACGGAAACAGTCTCTATATTGGATGTATTAGCCAATCAGATTGGGATTGAGCAGATTGCCAGCAAAGTCACCAAGCCGCTGCTGGGAATGAAAGCGGTCTGTTATTATGGATGTCTTCTGGTACGGCCGGTTGAACATACCGGATTTGACGATTCTGAAGACCCCCAAACCATGGACCGGATAGTTAGAGCTTTAGGGGCTGAGACTTTGGATTGGGCCCATAAAACCGAGTGCTGCGGAGCTTCTCTGGTGACTTCCCGCCCGGAAGTGGGCAATCGTATGCTATATGAAATCCTGCGCAATGCCAAGGCGACAGGTGCGGAATGTATTGTAACCGCCTGTCCACTGTGCGGAATGAACCTTGATATGCGCCAGGGAGCAGTGGAAAAAGAGTTTGACACCAAGTTTGATTTACCTGTTTACTATGTAACTGAACTGGTGGCACTGGCAGCGGGTGAGTCCCGCAAAGCCGTCGGTATAGATCGTCATTTTGTAGAAGCCGGGCGCTACCTGGATGAGGTAGAGAAGCGGGCTGAGAATATTAAAGCTGAAAAAGAAGCTCAAGCTCAGGCCAAGGCTGCGGCTCAATCGAAAGATACTAATGAGCAAACTGCTGGTGATCCGGAAGCCCGTCAGAAAAAGATTGACGCTATGATTAAGGCTTTTGAGAAAAATCCAGATAAGATGGCCAAAAGACTTATTGATGACGAAGAACGGGCAGCCGTTTTATTGGAAGTAATCAGTGAAGACAGTAAGAAAGCGGCTCGTTTAGCTGAGCTTATGGTGGACAATGCCGAAAAGGCATCTAAAGCTGCCGATGCTTTTGTAACAGCTGAATTAAAGAAGCGAGCAAAATAGTTCACACTGCGTGGAAGTTCCGCAAGGAGGGAGACGGAGATGAAAAAACGGGTAGGCGTTTTTGTGTGTGATTGCGGTACCAATATAGCATCCGCAGTTGACACCGAAAAAGTAGCCGAATATGCCAGACAGCTCCCCGGGGTGGTTTTTGCTACCACCTACAAATACATGTGTTCCGACCCGGGACAGGAGCTGGTGAGAAACGCCATCCAGGATCAAGGGCTGGAACAGGTAGTTATTGCTTCCTGTTCACCGCGTATGCACGAAAAGACTTTCCGGCAGGCAGTGGAAGCTGGCGGCATAAACGGATATATGTTCGAGATGGTCAATATTCGTGAGCAGAACTCCTGGGTTCATACCGACCGGGAGGAAGCGACGAAAAAGGCCATGGATCTGGTGCGCATGGCTGTTAGCAAGGTCTTGAAGAATGTACCCCTGCAGGTCTCCACTATTCCTATTACCAAGAAGGCTATGGTAATTGGCGGTGGTATAGCCGGTATGCAGGCTGCGCTGGACATTGCTGAATCCGGGCATAAGGTAATACTGGTGGAGAAGCAGGCCAGCATCGGCGGCAAGATGACCCAGCTGGACAAAACCTTCCCCACCATGGACTGTGCTGCTTGAATAGGCACCCCCAAGATGGTTGCTGTGGCACAGCACCCTAACATTGAACTGGTAACCTATGCAGAAGTAGTAAAAGTAACAGGCTATATCGGCAACTTCAACGTTACCATAAAGAAAAAGGCCAAGTATGTTGACTGGGATTTGTGTACCGGCTGTGGTACCTGTTGGGAAAAATGCCCCAGTAAAAAGATAAAAAATGAGTTTGATCTGGGAATGGGATACAGGACTTCGATACACAAAGTCTTCCCACAGGCAGTTCCCGGCAAGCCGTATATCGAAGCAGAAACCTGCACTAAGCTGACCAAAGGCAAGTGCGGAGTCTGTGAAAAAGTATGCCCCACTAAGGCGATCCGCTATGATGACAAGGATCAGTATGTGGACGTAGAAGTTGGTGCCATTGTTATGGCTACCGGCTATGATCTCTTCCCCTGGGAAGAAGCCTACGGTGAATACGGCTACGGCAAATACCCGGACGTAATTACCAGTCTTCACTTTGAGCGTTTGGTCAGTTCAGGAGGACCAACCGGCGGCAAGATCCAGCGGCCTTCGGATGGCAAAGTACCGGACAGCGTGGCTTTCATTAAGTGCGTTGGTTCCCGGGATGATACCAAGGGCAAGAGCTATTGTTCACGGGCCTGCTGTATGTATACGGCCAAACATGCTTACCAGGTAAAAGACAAACTTCCCGACAGCGAAGCCTATGTATTCTATATGGATGTGCGTACTGCGGGTAAGAACTACGAGGAATTCTACCAGCGTTCTCTGAACGCTGGGGCCAAATATATCCGGGGACGAGTAAGCAAGATTTATCCCCGGGGCGATAAATTAGTTCTTAAAACGGAAGACACCCTTTTAGGAATGCCTATGGAAGTAGAAGTGGATATGGTGGTTTTGGCAACCGCTATGGTACCTTCTGAAGGCGCCCAGGAACTGGCTAAAACCATCGGCTTCTCCACCGATAAAGATGGCTTCTTCCAGGAAGCCCATCCCAAACTGCAGCCGGTAGAGACTTTCACCGCTGGAGTTTATGTAGCCGGAGCCTGTCAGGGACCCAAGGACATTCCGGATACAGTAGCGCAAGCCAGTGCTGCTGCAGTTAAGGTTTGTGGTCTGTTCTCCAAAGATAGGCTGGCTACCGAACCTATGATTACTGAGGTAGATACCAGTAAATGTTCCGGATGCGGTCTGTGTGTGCCGATTTGTCCTTACAAAGCACTATCACTGGTGGAAATCAAAGACCGCGGTCATCATGGACCCTTTACCCGCCAGGTAGCTGCAGTGAACAGCAGCCTGTGCCAGGGTTGCGGAGCCTGTTTACCGGCCTGCCGCACGACCGCTTTGAACCTGAAGGGATTTACTAATGAACAACTGGTAGCGGAGGTGGATGCACTGTGTCTATAGAACAGGAAAAGGCCTGGAAGCCTAAAGTCCTAGTATTTGCCTGCAACTGGTGCACGTACGCCGCTGCGGACCTGGCGGGATCGAACCATTTGCACTATCCAGCCGATGTTCGCATTATTCGTACTCCTTGTTCCGGGCGGATGGACCCCCTGTTGGTTTTAAGAGCCTTTAACCGGGGGGCAGACGGCGTTCTGCTATCGGGATGACACCCGGGCGAGTGCCACTATGGTAGTGGCAATTACTATCAACGGCGCCGTCATACGGTTATGAAGAGTTTGCTGGAGTATGTCGGCATTGAGCCGGAGAGATATCAGACTGCCTGGATTTCTGGTTCGGAAGGAATCAAGTTCCAGGAGACCATGGAAAAGTTGGTGGCTGATGTGAATAATCTTGGTCCTAACCATAAGCTGAAGGGGGCAAAATAATGAACTACACGCAAGAGATTCGTGAAATTGCCGCCAGGCTGTTGGAAAATGGCCAAGTAGATATGGTTATAGCCTGGGAAAAAGGCGATCATGAATACCAGACCATCCCCTTTATTGCCCGGACCGTTGACGAGGTCGGTCGCATAGTTTGTGACGAATACTCTATCCATAACCTGTCCAACAGTCTGCTGCGGTACCGGGATGGTAAAGAGAAAATTGCTATTGTGGTCAAAGGATGCGATTCCCGGGGGATAGTGAGACTCCTGGAAGACAACCAAATTAAGAGGGGTCGTTTATATATCATTGGAGTTGCCTGCGACGGAGTTAAGGATCCGCTCCGGGCCATGAAACAGCACTCCGGTTTTGAAAGGATACAGACTCCGGAGGATGGTCTGGCAGCGAAATGCTTGGATTGTCGCCAGCCTAATCCAGTTATATATGATGAAATGGTGGGAGAAGAACAGCCCATTCGGGGAGAGACTGACCGCTTTGCCCGTATTGCAGAAATAGAACAGATGTCAGCCGATGAGCGTTATAGGTTCTTCGAAGATATGTTGTCCAGGTGTATTCGCTGTTACGCCTGCCGTCAGGCCTGCGTAGCCTGCAACTGCCGGACCTGTATTTTTGATGAAACCCGCCCCCAGTGGGTAGGACGAGAGACCAGTATCAGCGATAACTTTATGTATCATCTGGTACGTGCTTCCCATATGGCAGGAAGATGTGTTGAATGTGGCGAATGTGAACGGGTATGTCCGGTTAATATTCCGTTAATGCTGATCAATCGTAAGCTGATCAAAGATGTAAACGAGTTCTTTGGTCCTTATGAAGCGGGCATGGAATATGTTGAGGGGAATAAACCACCATTAAGCGTTTATAAGGAAAATGATCCGGATGATTTCCTGTAAGGGGTGAGATTATGAAGGTGCTTAAAATGAGCAAAATAGAACAGGTTCTGGACCGGCTGGCTCAGCAAGCCGATGTGTATGTACCCATGTTGCGGGGACAGCAGACGGGTTTCTTTTCCTGGAATACCTATGATGAAGGTTATGACGACCTTATGTTCGATATTTTGAATGTTTACCAGTCCCCCAAACATGTAATTTTGCCGCAGACTGAAAAGATGTACAGTTTCAGCCAGGAAGGTCAGGAAATAAAGATTGATGTGGAAGCTGAAGAGATGACTCCCAAAATCATCATGGGCATTCGTTCCTGTGATGTAAGGGGAATTGAACATTTAGACGATGTATTTCTGACCAAGGGCTATGTAGACCAGTTCTATAAAGCGCGGCGGGATAAGACTACTATCATAGCCAATGCCTGCTATAATCCAGGGACCAACTGCTTTTGCGAATCCATGGGAGTAAACCCGACTGATTCTGAAGCAGCGGATATTATCATGCGCGAAGTAAACGGCGGTTATGTTTGGGATGTTAAAACTGAAAAAGGCGAAGCGGTAACCAAACAGATTGAAGACTTATTAGAAGAGCAAGAGGTGGAACTGTTCCCCTTAAAGCCGTTCCTGCGTAAGGTCAATTACGAAGGTGTTGCAGAAAAGCTTAAAGACATGTTTGAAGATCCCATGTGGGAAAAGTTTTCCGAGCCCTGTCAGACTTGCGGGATATGCACTTATCTATGCCCTACCTGCTATTGTTTTGACATTCAGGTTAAAGCCTGGGGCGATGAAGGCTATCGCTTCCGTTGCTGGGATTCCTGCATGTACCGTGAATACACCCAAATGGCCGGAGGCCATAATCCCCGAGAAGCAGCTAAGGAGAGATTCCGCAACCGTTTCCTGCACAAGCTCCAATTTTTTACGGAGCGATATGGCAGACCACTTTGCACGGGTTGCGGCCGCTGTATTGTGGTTTGCCCGGGTGGGGTAAGTATTATCAAGATTATTGATACGGTAAAGGAGGCGGAAACCGGTGCATAATTGCAGCTGTGAAAACCCACTGGTACCGGGAATCGTCGAAGTAGTAAAAATCATTGATGAGACCCCTGACGTAAAGAATTTTTATGTTCGCAGTGAGAAAGGCGGCGTACCTTTCAATGTTATGCCAGGCCAGTTAGCCATGGTTTCTCTGATTCCAGTCGGGGAAGGCATGTTTTCAGTTTCCTGGCAGGAAGAGAATGATCACCTGGAATTCGCCATCAAACGTACCGGGTTAATGACTGATGAACTGCACAGGATTGAAGTAGGCCAGAAACTAGGAGTGCGCGGCCCTTATGGCAATGGCTTTCCGGTAGAAGAGTGTAAGGGCAAGGATATGCTGTTTATTGCCGGCGGTATTGGACTGGCACCCTTACGTTCTTTTATCAAATATTGCTTTAAACACCGGGACGACTTTGGCAAAATAACTATCCTATACGGGAGCCGCAGTGCTGCGGATTTATGTTTCAAGGATGAATTGTTCGAGAAGTGGCCTCAGCAGAAAGACACCCAGGTTTACGTTACTATCGATAATCCTGAAGAAGGATGGGACGGTCATGTGGGATTTGTGCCAGCCTATCTGGAAGAACTCAATCCCAATCCCGAGGGTACCATAGCCGTGATCTGCGGGCCGCCAATTATGATAAAGTTTTGTTTACAGTCTTTAGAAAAGATGGGCTACAGTGATGAACAGGTGATCACCACTCTGGAAATGCGCATGAAATGCGGTATCGGCAAATGCGGACGCTGCAACATCGGCAGTGAGTATATATGTTTGGACGGTCCGGTATTTAACCTGGCTCAACTTAAAAAACTACCTCCGGAATGGTAGTAAGACCACCAGGGGCTCACTTCAAGAGCCCCTTTATAAATTTAAAAAACATTACCACCAAATAAATATCCCAGATAGAAAACGGCAGCGATCACTACTATGTGGAATATCCACCATCCAGTCTTTAAGAAGTGAAAGGTACCAATATCATAACCATCTTCTGTCTTTAATTCATTATCAGCCAATCTTGGTGCACCTCCTTTTCATCAAGCCCAATCAGTATTAAACTAATTTTCCCCTAATCCACGTTAAATATGTACGATATGCAAGTTGATTACTTAGGGGATGAGAATCTTACAAGCCAAAATGGGTATGCCACATTGACAAGCAGGCAATTATCTATACAATGGTTATAGTTCGGGATGATGCACAAATATGTGCACAACAAGGAGGATATATATGACTACACTGCGTAAAGACCTGTTAAACCCAACTCTGGCCAAACTTTTACAGACTTTTTACCTGGACAAAGACTATGTATCGGGTCAGGGCAGTTATTTAATTGATAGAGAGGGCAAGCGTTATTTGGATTTTATTGCTCAGTATGGAGCAGTACCTTTTGGTTATAATCCTGAGGTTATATGGCAGGCTCTGGATAGAGTAAGAACCCAGCAAATCCCCAGTTTGGTGCAGCCTTCCTTGCCGGGTGAGGCACTGCGTCTGGCTAATAAGCTGGCCAAAATTACTCCGGGAGATTTATGCTATTGTACCTTTTGCCAAAGTGGCACGGAAGCGGTAGAAGCAGCTATAAAGCTGGCACGTTCTGCTACCGGACGGATGACGATTGTTTCTACCGAGCGCAGCTTTCATGGCAAGACCTTGGGAGCATTGTCTGCTACCGGAAGAGAAGTATATCAAACTCCCTTTGGAGCCCCCGTACCTGGTTTTATGCGTATTCCTTTTAATGATGCGAAGGCTCTGGCAGAGGTTTTGGGAAAAAATTCCGATATAGCCGCCTTCATAGTTGAACCGGTGCAGGGAGAGGGAGGAATAGTACCTGCCCGACCGGGGTATTTGCGAGAGGTGCAAAGTCTCTGCCGGCAGCATGGAGTGGTTTTTATTTTGGATGAGATACAGACCGGCTTAGGCCGCACCGGTAAAATGTTTGCCTGTGAGCATGAAGGTATTGAACCTGATGTGCTTCTGCTGGCCAAAGCTCTGGGGGGAGGACTGATTCCCCTGGGGGTATGCATAAGTTCGCCCCGGGTTTATAATGATGATTTTGGTTCTTTGCACAGTTCCACCTTCGCCAACAACAATCTTTCCTGTGTGGTTGGAAGCGCGGTGCTGGATGAACTGCTGAAAGATGACCAGAAGCTTATCCGGGAGGTAGCGGCCAAGGGTGAATACCTGTTAGAACGGTGTCTGCGCTTGGGTGAGTCATATCCCGACATAATTAAAGAGGTCCGCGGCCAGGGCTTGATGGTGGGTATAGAGTTCTATGACTTGGATGACTGCGGATCTTTTGATATGGCCTATCTCTGTGATCGAAGCGGGTTCACGGCTTTGATTGCCGGATATCTCCTTAACGTTTACCACATTCGCCTGGCTCCTTTCTTAAACAATCCTATGACATTACGGCTGGAGCCTACCCTTACTATCACGATAGAAGAAATTGATCGGGTTATGGAGGCCCTGGAAGTGGTTTGCCGGATTTTATCCTGCCGGGATTATGCTCTGCTGTATCGTTTCCTGATAGGTGACTGTTCCCGCCCTGAAAATATAGTTGATTACCGGTCTTCCAGCCGCAAAATCAAGGCCTCTTCATTGGAAGAAGGAGAAAAACCTGCTCATAAATTTGCTTTTATAATCCATTATCCCGGCCCCGAGGATGTTATTGCTAACAACCCTTCCTTTGTGCGGTTTACCAGGAACGAACTGAACCAGCTTTTGGATTGGCAGTGTCAGACTGCAGAGGCAGGGATGGTCTGTCATATGCCGGTCATTCGTTCCCGCAGTGGAGACACGGCTGAAGGCTGGCTGATCGGAGTACCATATGGTGCCCGGCAGATAATGTCGCTGCCCCGGGAAGAAGTGGTTCAAGTGATAGGTGAGGCAGTAGATATGGGGCGTGATCTGGGTGCCGGTATAGTAGGCTTGGGTGCCTTAACATCAGTAGTTACCCGGGGAGGACGTTCAGTGACTGATCGTAATGTAGCCATAACCAGCGGCAACAGCTTCACAGTACTTATGGCTATGGAAGCCCTGTACCGGGGAGCAGAGAAGCTGCATATAGATATTGCTCAGGCACAAGGAGCGGTGGTAGGTGCTACCGGATCCATTGGCCGGGCTTGTGCTCTGCTGCTGTCCGAACAGGTGGCCAATATAATTCTGGTGGGCAATGCCCAGCATCCTACCAGCAGCCGCAACCGTTTGCGCTCCCTGCATAATGATCTGTTTTCCTATGCCAAGGACAGATTGGCTAGAGGGGTGGAAAGCGGTCTGGCAGGCTGGCTGAAAAATGTCCTGCAGAGATTGTCTCAGTGCCGTGACCTGCAGTCTGAGCAACTATTAAAAGATTATCATGAGGGCAAATTTTCTCCAGATTGGGTACAGAAATGTGCCGAGTACTTAAACCTGGAGATCCCGGTTGCCACCAGCCTCAGCCTGGATGAGTCCCTGCCGCTGTGTGACCTGATAGTTGCAGCCAGTAACGCTCCTGATTATTTAATATACTCACGGCATTTGCGTCCTGGTTGTGTGGTTTGCGATGTAGCCCGGCCAGCCGACGTTTCTCCGGAAGTATATGAGCAGAGAAATGATGTTCTGGTCCTGGAAGGCGGGCTGGTACAGTATCCGGACAACATATCTTTTGGCCCCAATTTTGGCTACCGGGAGGGAGTCAGCCTGGCTTGCCTGTCGGAAACGGTGCTGCTGGCTTTGGAAGGAAACTACCAGCATTTTAGTATTGGCACGAAATTGCCCCTGGAAACTGTGGCTTATTTGCGCAGCTTAGGGGAAAAACACGGGTTCAGCCTGGCAGGACTGGTCATGAATGGGCGAGAGGTCACCGATCAGGATATTGAACAAATCTATAACCGCTCCCGCCAGTTCAAACCAGCCCAGAACTTATAAAGGGTTAAATTATTAACGAATCAACAACAGGGTCAGGTCTTGAAATTATTTGCTTATCCGGTGACATAATACAACATCGATTAAGTAAATATTAAGACCGGGCCCTTTTTATTGCTTGATTAGCAGGAAAAATAGCCCCGGCTGGATAACCTTATTAGAATATGATGAAGGAGGAAGGGAGGTCCCAGTAGTGAGTGAAATAGTAATCCGCAGGGATGGTAAATGGTATTTTAATAATGCGGAGATGTTCCGTCGCAATATTGTTAATGTGCTGGCGGTTAACATAGACAGAAAAGAGGATGGCACATACAGGATAGTATTAGGCAATGAAACGGCGGATATCGATGTAGAGGATGTGCCTTTTTATGCCACAGGCATACAAGAAACCGAAGACGGTACCATAAAGCTGGTATTTCATGATTTGCAGGAATACGAATTAAAAGAGGAAACCCGGGTGTATTTCAAAGGGGATGTCCCTTATATAAGCTATCGATGGCCGGCTGATACCCGCCTCAGCCGGGGCATTTACTGGAAACTAAGCGATTATTTTGACTTTAGGGGTGATGAGGTGTACATAGTTCCGCCAATGAAAACACCCTCTTAGATGTAGGGGAGGCTTTAGCCTCCCTAAAATGTAGGTGCTGACGACTTTGTCGCCCCGCCGGGGCAACGTATCTATATAAGGAGGCAGTGTTATGGCCATAAAAATACTAACCGATACTTCTTGCGATCTTCCTGACGAGATATTGGAGCAGTACCAGATTGATATGATTCCCCTAAGGGTAACCTTTGCCGATGGAGAGACCTATCTGGACCGTTGGGAGTTGTCCCCGGAGCTTTTTGTAAAAAAGATGGCCGCATCAAAAACTCTTCCTAAAACCGCTGCCCCCGATCCCAGCACCTTCATAGAACATTTTGAAAAAGGATTACGTGAGGCTGGAGAAGTGTTGTTCATCAGCCTGTCTTCTGGCCTTAGCAGTACATACCAGATTGCCCAGCTGGCACGGCAAATGCTAGGCAACACCAAGGTAAGAGTTTTTGATACTCTATCTGCGTCCCTGGGGACCGGTATTATAGCTGTTCGAGCCGCTCAGATGGCAGCAGCTGGGTTGAGCATGGATGACATCATCAAAAGGCTGGAGAATATCCTCAATCTAAAGCTAACCATTTTTACCCTTAATACTCTGGAAAACGTGGTAAAGGGAGGAAGATTAAAAAAAATTGAAGGACTGGCCGGAGATTTGCTGCATATCAAACCTATATTCTTGGGTAACAATGCGAATGGAAAGCCGGAATTGTATGAGAAGGTACGCGGACGCAGCAGAGCCATCAAACGCATGGTTGAAATGCTAGGAGAGAGGATCACTTCCGATTGGGAGAATCGCATAGTAGGAATTACTCATGTTCACTGCCTATCTGATGCTAGCCAGCTAGCCCAGCAAATTGCGGAACGTTATAATCCAGGTACCATATGGATTAGTGATATGAGTGCTACCATTGGGACCTATGCTGGTGAAGGAGGGTTGATGGTTAACATATAAAAAAATAGGGGGCCATTATTGCCGATCCAGCCCCCTATAATCTGGTAATACACCCCTTTTGTGTATGTCCCCCCACATACATTAATATGCAAATTACATGCCAATAAACTACATCTTTAACACAGCCGGTAAAAAGTGAATTTGGATAGGTGGATAAATTAAGCTGTCTCCATTTAGAGACAACCATCGTCTCTAAATGGAGACAACAATATCTGAGTTGAGACATGTTATAAGCGACTGATTTCGGCAGGCCGAAACCTTTTTTCATCTATCTGAAAAGCTTGATCAAGATCGGCTAACATTTCTTCACGATCATGGGGAATAATACCCCGAACATCCCAGTAATTGGAGATGTGATCGCTTAGTACCATGCTGTTATCACATTGCAGGTGCTCTATCAAAAGCCGTACTTCTCGCAAAGCCTGATGGGGAGACAATAGCTTAAATTTGCCCTGACGGTAGTCCTCATACAAAGGAGTATGAGGAACCGGAACATAAGTACGCAGGCGAATATAATCAGGGCTAATGGCACTTAAAACCCGTGCACTTTCCAAAGCGTGTTCACAGGTTCTTTCCAAACCCCCTATGCCTACCAGGTAATACTCGCTGACTTGCAGGCCGGCTTCTTTTAATTTGAGCCCTGCTTCGATTATCTCGGCAGAAGTGACACCTTTTTTTATATTTTCCAGGGTAACATCATCACCGCTTTCCATGCCGGTATGAATTCGGGTCAGGCCAGCATCTTTTAAGCGCTGCAAATCCTGGAGGCTTTTTTTGTTTACAAACCGGGCTGAGCCATATACTGTGATACGCTGCAGATGGGGAAACAACTCACGGGCATATAGAAAGATTTCTTCCAGCTGCTCGGTTTTCATAATGATGGTATTACCATCTGGAAAGAAAATCGCATCTATGAAATCACCATAATAATCTCTGGCCATGGCTAAATCTTCTTTTATTTCCTGAACCGGCCGCAGGCGAAAACGGGTACCTTTGTACATCTGGCAAAAAGTGCATTTGTTGTGAGGACACCCAATGGTTGCTTGGATCAACAGGCTGTTTGCTTCACTGGGTGGCCTGTAAACGGTTCCTTCGTAACGCATTTATCTACCTCCTTAAACTTTAGCCTACCAGATTTTCCGGTTAGGTGAAAGTCGTCATTTTATGTAGAATAATTGGGATGCGAGGGTTTTACCTGTTGTTTTCTATTTATAAAAAATATATAGTAAAAAACAAGAGTGCTAACACCATACTGTAAAGGTTGGGAATTAATGTCGGTAAAGGTTTTAATTGTAGATGATGATGAACGGGAGCGGATTGTGCTCCGTTATGTGGTTGAACAGATTAAAGATGTGACTATAGTGGGAGAGGCCGTGCATGGGTTAGAGGCTTTGATGCTCTGCCAGGAAAAGAAAGTGGACCTGGTATTGCTGGATATCGCTATGCCGGAAATGGGTGGATTGGAAACAGCACGTAAGCTGAAGGATATGAAAGATCCGCCGTTATTTGCGTTTGTAACCGCCCGCCGGGAAATGGCAGTAGATGCCTATGAATTAGGAGCGTTGGACTTCATTGTAAAGCCCATTGAGCAAAAAAGATTGGAAAAAACCGTTGAAAGAGCCAAAGAGCGTATTGTGCATAAGTCCTATGTAGAAGAAATAGTGCGGGATCGCCTCAAAGAGCGCATAGATTTTATGCTGGAGCGCTATAAGAATTACGAGGTGTTCTCCAATAAACTGCCTATAAGAGAGAAGGGCAAAATAGTTTTGCTAAATCAGGACGATATCGTTTACTGTGAAAGTCAGGGCAAGAAGGTACTCATATGCACCCGGGATGGAACCGGCTACATGAGCAACTATACTCTTAACGAGTTGGAAGGACGCCTGGATCACACCAGTTTTTTCAGAGCTCATCAGGCTTTTATCGTTAACCTTAACCACATAAAAGAGATAGTTAACTTTGGCGAAGGATCATACATTCTGCATCTCAACAACTGTAATAAGAATATTATCCTCAGTCGTTCCCGTGCTAAGCAGTTGCGACAGAAGATGAGCATACAATAAGTATATTTAGGGAGCAAAAGAAGCAAATTAGCCATAAAAACATTCCTATCATACCCAGGATGAGTATCATAGCAGGGTAAAAAAATGATAGTTTGGTGCCAATGAACCAAGGGAGGGATGGCCTTTTTAAGGGTGACTCCCTTTTTTGTTATTAAGAGCTTCAATTAACGCCCTAAATTTGTTCCTAAAGTCGCAAGCTACGGCTAAATATCCGCTGATTACAACCAACCTCAGTTCCTATAGAGAAAAAAATCACAAAATAGTGTATGGTTAATCTAGGGGAAAAAGAACGGTGAAGAAGTAAGGAAAGGAGGCTTTATAAATTAAGTAATTTTCCCGGCGCATAATCGGACGGGATGAAATCCGGGAAAATTGTAAATCCTAGCATAGTTGGGGAATTGGAGAGTCAATAGTTGGACGGAACTACCTTTGCCTGAGGGGAGTGATATTATGATACCTTTCAGTAAATTGGAACGGTACGAGGGGAATGAGTCTCTGTTTGAATTAGTGCTGATGTCAGTGGTTTCCACCCTGGTAGGCGAACCGTTGCATATTCATGCCGAGGGTCTGAGGGGAACCGGTAAGACCACTATAATGCGTTCAGCTCGGGGGATTCTTCCCGATATAACGAGAGTTAAAGGATGTATTTACAATTGTGATCCACAACAGCCCCACTGCCCACAGCATAAAAACATGACAGCCCAGGAATTGGCTGAACTGGGCACCGAGGAAATCCCCATGCCATTCCTGGAAATTTCTCATTCTGCCAAAGTGGGCACTGTGGCTGGAAGTATAGATTTAAGCCGTCTAACTGATAAAGATGAACCAGAAGCCCGCCTGCTGCCAGGATTGATTCCTCAGGCTCATCGAGGAATTCTGTTTATAGATGAGATTAACAGGTTGGCTGATACCTCCCCAGAGATTACCGATATTCTCCTGGATGTTATGGGAAACAAACCCGGGCATATTCAGATCGAAGAAGCTGGATTGCCGGTGGTGGAAATACCAGTTAATGTCTCGGTTTGGGCGGCTTCCAACCCGGATGAGGACCCCGGCCCCCTGGAAGAAATCCGGCGCCAATTGTCAGATCGTTTTGACATGGTGTGCTACATGGGGCGACCTGATTCCGTGGATATCCTGGCTCAGATGTTAAAAGAAAATTCCCATGCCTATAGACAAAAGCATAAAGTTGAATCAAGTGACGACCAGGGCAATGAAGTCTATCGCAAGAACATAGTCAAATGGGCCAGCCTTTATGAACAAGCTGATCTACCCGACTTCCTGCGAAATTTTATTGCCCGTTTGTATATTAAACACAATCTGGAAAGTATTCGCGCTATTGAGGCTATGCAGCAGGGAGCGGTCCTGCACAGTATAATTCGTGGCCGTGACAAGGTTTTAATCAATGATGTCACAGATATGATACCGCTGGTATTGAAACATAGAGTAGATGGCGACACCTTAATCAAAATGATAAATGACGTTGATTCCAGATCTGCCAAGGACGGAATCCTAACTTTCCGCGGCCGCAAGAATAAAGCCCAAAAGGATAGTGAGCCCGAGTATTTTGCCCAAAATGCCCGCCCTCTGAAGGATATGAGTCGGGGTGAACTTATTAATACAGAGAAGACCTTAACTCCTACTGATATGTAGTAGGCCTTGGTTAAGGGGGGACTTCCTATGCTTGGTGAGAAGACTAATATAGATAAAGCTGCCTCAGTAGGCAATTATTTAAGCTTGTATTTCGGGCAGAACCAGGGTGTGCGTTTAGGTGAAAGTACAGTAGTTAGCCGTAAGGCGCATGCCCGTATGCCGGAAAAGCGCATCAAAGGTCAGATCAAAATTCTCCTTAATCGCGATGCAGGGAAAACCTATCTGGATTATGTAGATGCTGATCAAATAGTGCATATCGATGTTTATCATAAGCCGGGGGACATTGACCCTCGCGATACTGCCCGGGCTATATTCTATGCACTTGATAAACACTTCCTGGAAAAAAATCCTCAACTACAGTATGCAGAAGAAGAGCGCTTTCGTATGGTAACTGACTACGCCAATAGAATTTTTATTACTACCAACGGAGGCAAGGGCACAGTTTATGATCTATTCCAGGGTATTATGCGTCCCTTTATCGAGGGGGAAGAGGGTTTTGATCATGTGCATATTCTGGCCCGGCTGAGCCGGGAAGAATACTATCTGGTCTATGTAATTGCTGAAGCGGTGGAAGAAGTAGTATTGCAGTCCGAGGTCAAACTGGCTAAGGTGCGCAATATCATCCATGGTAATCAGAAACAAGCTGAAGAAAGCTTTGCCGGTTATATTAAATTGCCCTGGAAGAAATTTAAAGGCCAGAATGCCCGGCAACTTCCGGCCAAAGAGAATGTCAACCAGTTGATTCTCAAACTGGCCGAAAAATTTGGCGGGGTAGATGAAATCGAGGAGTTTCTGGATAGCTATTCCACCAATATCTTCAAACGTAAGGGCATCGACCAGCAGAAGAAAAAGTGGGGAGATATAGAACATTATATTGAGCAGCTGGAGGAACTAGGGCTGCTCAAAGATACCGTAGTGGGGAAGGTTCTTACTCGGAAGGGAATCAACCTCAAGGAATTCGTTATGAATCATAAGTGCGAACTGGAAACCGAGATACGCCGCAATATGCGCCGGGTACCTTCGGGTGGCGCCAGCCGGTTCCGCAAGCTGGGCAAAGCGGAGAAGAAGTCAAGCCAGGTAGAATTCACTAACCGCAATAAGACGAAAAATAATCCGGAGAAAAACTGGTCCGGTGATCTCGCGGTTCCGGAAACTATTGTTCAGGCCAAAAAGAACTCGTACCTGCGCGGGGATTCCGGCTTGCGGATAAAAAAAGATGATCTTCATTACTATGAAAAGAAAACCTACATTCCCATCGATGTTTGCCTTTTAATTGATGCCAGCGGCAGTATGGCCGGCGATAAGCGTCAAGCGGCCTGTTATTTGGCGGAGCATCTATTATTAACCGGCAAAGAAAAGGTAGCCGTGGTAACCTTCCAAGAACGCAGCAGTAAAGTGGTGGTACCCTTTACCCGCAATGAACGCCAGCTTAGAAAAGGATTATCAACCATAAACCCGGCCGGGCTGACTCCCCTGGCTGACGGAATTATGACCGCCCTTGACCTGATTAAAAACACCCGGGTACGCAATCCTTTGCTGGTATTGATTACTGACGGTGTCCCCAACGCTCCGTTGTGGACTTTGGATGCTAAAATGGATGGGCTGGAGGCTGCGGGCCGCATTGCCCAAAGCAAGGTAAGGTTCATCTGTATCGGAGTTGAATCCAACCGCTATTACCTGGAGAAAGTAGCGGAAAAAGGCGAAGGTGTTCTCTATCTGGTAGATGACTTAAATAAGGAAAACCTTATCAATATAGTGAAAGCGGAAAAGAAATCTATGCTGGCAGATAAACGCAGCCTGGCCTGACCAGGTGACAAAAGGCTTACTTAATAAACAAATATTGACATTATTCCCTAGAGTCCGATACAATCAACTTAGCAGATATTATTAATATGAACTAATGCAAACCCGTAGTTTGCTTTAATAACTCCTCCTTCATACACGAGCACCACTGTGGTGCTCGCTTTTTTTTTGGTATAAACCACAGGCTTACCTCGTATGATGTACAAGCAACCGTAAGGAGGCTGAAAGAATGAACCAGCGATTCTTCATAATTTTAGCGGTTCTGATCGTGGCGGTGTGTTTGATCAGCGGAGGGTGCCAGCCTGCCGCAGAACAATCATCGTCGATTAAAAGCTGGCGTGATCTGGTTAATCTGCTGCCGGAATCAGAGGGACAAAGCCCGGAAGAACCATCGGATTTGGCATCACCTGGGGAGCCTGCATCCAATATAGAGCTCAATCAGGAAACCATTGAAGTTATGCTTTATTTCGGAGGACAGGATGGAACTTCACTGGTTCCGGAGAGCCGGGTCATTCCCAAAGAGGTTGGTATCGCTCGCAGCACTCTCAATGAGTTAATCAAAGGACCGGCAACTCCCGAGTACTTAAGCGTTTTTCCCGAAGGTACCAGACTATTGGATATTAATGTGAAACCGGATGGATTATGTATTGTTAATTTAAGTCATGAGGCCTGCCAGGTAACCAATCAACAGCAGGAAGAAATGATGGTAATGGCAATAGTCAATACCCTCGGCCAGTTTCCCACTATTAAAGAAGTAACCTTTATGATTGATGGGGAACCGGTGCAGGAGATAGGAGGATTTCTGGATTTGAGCCAACCAGTGAAACCGGCCAATTAAATTGAGGAAGGGCTTCTTCCAGGAGAGATAGCCAGGCTGTCTCTCCTTTATTTTATTGGTGGGGCAATAACCCCTTCCTTCCTGTGAAAATGCTTTCTTATGTGTTCTGGTGAGCGCGAAGAGCGCGCAAACTCTATGCCGGTCTAAGCTTACCACGGCACGGCAGGAGTGTTAGCCGGGATGCAGGGGTATTAACCGGCTCGCTCCAAGACTCCTCACCTGCAACACATCGGCTTACTTCGGTGCGAAACGGACCGTTCGGAATTCGGCATCCATGCACTCAGTTCTCGCTGCTCGAAACATCCTGTTTCTCGCTCCGTTTCGCAGCCCTCAGTTTCGCCGTGTGTTGCAACGGCTCGTCGTACGTCGCTCACCCGGCTAATACTTCCTGCTTAAGCCGTGCAGCGATGTTTGCACTTATCGTGGCCTGTGCCACAAGTGCTAAGGGCAAACCTTCTGTCACACTTCGACTCCTGTAAAAGGAGTTTTCACAACAATACTGGTTGAGTATGTAATGTATTTGGTTAATTAATGGCATTACCATTATAAAAGTGATACATTAATTAGTGTATGTTGGGGAACGGTAAAATAGGCTGCCGATCCCATTCAATGAGGTGTTTGTTGAATGAATAAACAACCCATCGGGGTATTAGATTCGGGTGTGGGAGGCCTGACTGTCATAAAAACTCTGCTGGCCGAACTACCTGATGAAGATTTTATTTACTTCGGTGATACGGCTCATTTACCCTATGGAAACAAGACTCCCGAACAACTGATGACCTACGCCCGGAGTATTATGGCTTTTTTCGGGCAGTTTCCGGTAAAAGCAGTGGTAGTCGCCTGCGGGACTCATTCATCGGTTACCCTGCAGCATATCATAAACGATTATCCTATTCCTATGTTAGGGGTGGTAAAAGGAGCAGCGCGCAGTGCGGTGGATGCCACATCAAATCAATGCATTGGCGTAGTGGCTACCCAGGCTACGGTAAACAGTGGAACTTTCACCCGGGAAATCAAGTCTCTGCGTCCTGACTGCACCGTTGTGGAGATCGCCTGCCCTAAATTTGTACCTCTGGTTGAGTCTGGTAAACTGGATGACAGTGATACCCGGCAAGCGGTGCATGAATATATTGGCCCTCTAATGGATCAAGGTATAGATACTCTGGTCTTAGGCTGTACCCATTATCCTTTCTTGTCTCCGGTAATAGCCGAATTTGCCGGTAGCCAAGTCACTCTGATAGATCCCTCCCATGCTACAGTGGAGGAACTGAAACAGGTTCTGCGGAGCCAGAATTTAGCCCGGCAAACCAATGAGCAGCCACAGCGGCAGTTTTATGTCAGTGGCAACCAGGAATCCTTTTTCACCGTGGGGAAGTTGTTAATTGGTGATGTCATTCAGAAGGTGGAACAGGTTTTTCTCGATTGAGGTTTAGTTATTTAAGGAGTTGCAACTAGCATGGGGAGAGTTGGATTTACCACCACTATACCGGTGGAAGTATTGCTGGCGGCAGGAAAAGAGCCAGTGGATTTGAATAATTTATTTATCGGTTCTGATCACCCCCAGGATATGGTGGATCAAGCTGAAGAAGCCGGTTATCCTCGCACTACCTGCGGATGGATTAAAGGACTGTATACCGCGGCCTTGACCACTGAGCTGGAAGCAGTTATAGCCGTTATGCAGGGGGACTGCTCCAATACCCAGGCTCTTATGGAAACCTTGGAATTGCAGGGAATTAAGATGATTCCCTTTGCCTTTCCCTATGACCGCGACCCGCAAGCATTGCGGATGAACCTTCATAAATTAATGGATCAATTTGGGGTCAGTGAAGCCCGGGTGCAGAAGGAAAAGCAACGGTTGGATGAGGTGCGTCGCTTATGCTGGACCTGGGATGAAATGACTTGGAAAGATAACCAGGTTACCGGGTTTGAAAACCATATTAAGCTGGTATCAACCAGTGATTTTGAAGGAGACCCGGACCGTTTTGCAGGGGAAATGGAAAGGCTCATCAGCCAGGCCAGGCAGCGGCCGCCGGCTACAGATCAGGTGCGCCTGGCTTATATCGGGGTACCGCCTATTTTTACCGATCTTTATCAAGTGCTGGAAACCCTAGGTGCCCGGGTAGTTTTTAATGAAGTGCAGCGCCAGTTCTCTATGCCATACCTCACCAATGATATTGTCGAGCAGTATATGCGCTATACTTATCCTTATGGAGCCTTTGCCAGGTTAGCTGATTTGGAGGAGCAGATACAAAAGCGGCAAGTGCAGGGAGTTATTCACTATACCCAGACTTTTTGCTATCGTCAGATAGAGGATTTGATTTACCGGCAAAGGCTGAAATTGCCCTTTCTCACTTTGGAAGGTGATAAGCCAGGCAAGGTAGACGCCCGCAGTCGTCTGCGCCTGGAAGCGTTTATCAATATGCTGAAATAGCGGAGGGCTGCTGATGATTGGCATTGATTTGGGCTCCCGCCAGGTTAAATTGGTGGAGATGGAGCAGGGGAAGGTGATCCGCAGGGAAATCCATGACACCATTACCTTTTATCGTCAATATGGACGGGTTCAAGCCGGTCAGCTGCAGATTAATCTGGAAGAAGCCGGCTGGGGCCGTGAGCTGGTAATTGCTACCGGTTACGGCAAGTTAGCCGTACCCATTGCCGGGGCCCGGCAGATACCGGAGATTCAGGCCCATGCCTTGGGAGCAGTATTCCAGAGTGGGCAGGAATCATTTACCCTTATAGACATTGGCGGCCAGGACTCTAAAGTCATATTAATCCGGTCCGGCAAGGTAGTCGATTTCCTAACCAATGATCGCTGTGCTGCCAGTTCTGGCCGTTATCTGGAAAATATGGCGGTGGTATTGAATATAAGCCTGGAGGAATTGTCTAGTTATGACCAAGATCCCGCTGAGATCAATGCTACTTGTGCCATCTTTGGTGAAACTGAACTGGTAGCCCGTATAGTGGAAGGTTATTCCCTGCCTCAATTGGCGGCAGGAGTTAATTACGCACTTTATCACCGCCTGGCTCCTTTATTGAAACGTTTGGACAGCGAACTATTAGTTCTATCCGGTGGAGTGGCATTAAATAAAGCCTTGCGAGCTATACTAGCCCGGGAAACTGGGCGGGAAGTCTTGGCTCTGCCGGATCCTCAATATAATGGAGCCATTGGATGCTGTGTTTTTGGAGGAATGTAAGCTAATGCTGCTTAGGACAATAGGATGCTGGACACCTTATCCCCGTGCCGCCGAAGCCTGTTCTGGCTATCTGGTGTCCAGCGACAGTTCTTATTTACTACTGGATTGCGGCCATGGCGTCGCTGCCCAGCTAACCCGCTGGTTACCAGCAGAACAACTGGATGCAGTCATAATTAGTCATTTTCATCCTGATCACTATGTCGATCTGTATGCCATCCGGCATATGATCCGGGCTGCTTTGTTCCTAAAAACCCGGCAGCAGCCGCTTTCTGTTTACCTGCCTGCTGAACCGGCCCACCTCTATGAGGAATTTGCCGCCATGCCTGAATTGCAGGTCAATACTTTGACTGCCAACAGCGCTTTTATGGTGGGAAATATGCGGGTTCAGCCCTTCCCGGTGCACCATTCCCTGCCTTCTTTTGGGGTCAGGGTGGAAAACCAGAACCAGTCCCTAGTATATACTGCTGATACCAGCATTAGCTGGTCATTAATGGATGAAGTCAAAAAAGGGACGGATCTGCTGCTGTGTGAATGTACCTTAATGGCTGTGGAAGGTGATTTCGCTCAACAATTAGGCCATTTGACTACCACCGAGGCCGGAAGGCTGGCTCGGGAAGGTGGTGTTGGGGTATTGCTGGCTACTCACTTTTGGCCGGAGTATGATGTACTTGTGTTGCAGCGGGAGATTGAACAGGAATACCAGGGCAAGCTGATTATGGCCGCCCCTGATTTGGCGATAACTATATAAATTAGGCGGAATGAGCTATGCGCATAGTAGATGTGGAGAAAATAAAAGAGGCAGTTAGCAAGGCGGTAATCACTGCTAATACTCAGTTACCAGCTGATGTTTTAGAAGGATTGCAGAAAGCTCGGGATCTGGAAACCGTGCCCCGGGCTCGGCGCCTGCTGGAAATTATTTTGGAAAATGCCCGTCAGGCTCAAGAGGAAGGCATGCCTTTATGTCAGGATACTGGTCTGGTAACGGTACATATTGAACTTGGACAGGAAGTACATTTGGACGGCGGTAATGTATACCAGGCTATCAATCAAGGTGTGCGGGAAGGATATAAGGCTGGTTATTTCCGGGCCTCCATGGTAAAAGACCCTTTAAACCGGATAAATACCGGGGATAATACCCCGGCAATTGTGCATCTGGAATTAACTGACGGGGAAGAAGTGGTAATTACCGTATTCCCAAAAGGAGCGGGAAGCGAGAATATGAGCCGCACTGCTATGCTGAAACCTGCTGAGGGTTGGGCAGGAGCCCGTCAGTTTGTAGTTGAAACAGTGAGAATAGCCAATGCTAATCCCTGTCCTCCTATTATCGTAGGAGTGGGGATGGGCGGAAACCTGGAGAAAGCTTGTTTTCTTGCCAAAAAGGCGCTGTTACGACCTATAAACAGGCCTCATCCCGATCCCAAAATTGCCGAAAAAGAAGCGGAACTCCTGCAAGCTATTAACCAGTTAGGTATCGGACCCCAGGGGCTGGGGGGAGACATTACTGCCCTGGCAGTTAATATGGAAGTGTACCCAACCCACATCGCAAGCCTTCCGGTGGCTGTAAGTCTGAACTGCCACTCCACCCGCCGGGCGGTAGTGAAGATATAACTAGAAGGAGGGGAAGCAGGTGACCCATATTCTAAGGGCACCGCTGGAAAACAGCATATTGCAGCAACTTAAGGCCGGGGACGAAGTACTGGTACAGGGAACAGTATATGCCGCCCGGGATGCTGCCCACCAAAAAATGATAGCAGCCCTGGAGTCAGGTGACCAGCTGCCCTTCGATATCGCTGGACAGATTATTTATTATGTGGGGCCCTGTCCGGCTCCGCCCGGACGTATAATCGGCTCAGCCGGTCCCACCACCAGCAGCCGTATGGATGTTTATACCCCGGCTTTACTGGCCAGAGGGCTGAAGGCTATGATCGGAAAGGGTGACCGCAGTCAGATAGTTAAAGATGCCATGATTAAATATGGTGCGGTTTACCTGGCTGCAGTGGGAGGGGCTGGTGTTTACCTGTCCCGGAGGATTACATCCGTAGAGACTGTTGCCTATCCCGAGTTGGGTCCTGAGGCTTTGTTAAAGATGGAGTTTAAGGATTTTCCCTGTATAGTTGCCATAGATAACCAAGGTAATTCAGTATATAAAAGTTGGACCTGATAAGCCTTGTTTTTGGGATAAAGGTGCTGAAAATAAATACATATAGGTGGAGGTAGGTTATGGGCAGACCTAATGATCGTAAATATGACGAAATGCGACCGGTGCAAATGACGGCTGGGTTTGTAAAATACCCCCAGGGATCTGTTCTGATCGAAGCCGGTGATACCAGGGTATTGTGCTCAGCTATGGTAGAGGAAAAGGTGCCGCCTTTTTTAAAGGGAACCGGCAGCGGCTGGATAACAGCTGAATATTCATTGCTGCCGTCTTCTACAGAAACCCGTACTGCCCGGGAAGCTGCTCGCGGCAAAGTCAGCGGACGAACTTCCGAGATTCAAAGGCTTATTGGCAGGGCTTTGCGGGCGGTAGTAGATCTGCAGCTTTTGGGAGAACGTACGATATGGATCGACTGTGATGTGATCCAGGCTGATGGAGGTACCAGAACCGCATCTATTACCGGCAGTTTTGTGGCCTTGTATTTAGCTCTTAAGAAACTCCAGGCGGAAGGGTTGATCGAGGCCTTCCCTATTAAAGACTTTGTGGCTGCTGTAAGTGTAGGCATTGTGGATGGTCAGCCCGTACTGGACCTGGAGTATGCGGAGGATTCTATCGCTGATGTAGATATGAATGTGGTTATGACCGGTCAGGGAACCTTTGTAGAAATCCAGGGAACTGCTGAGGGCCAAACCTTTAGCCGCCAGGAACTGGATACCCTGCTGGCTCTGGCGGAAAAGGGCATTCGGCAGCTTATTGAGCAACAGCAGCAGGTTGTGGGGGAAGCATGAAAAAACAACTATTACTGGCAACCCGCAACCAGCACAAAAAAAGGGAATTGCAGGAACTGTTGGCTGATATGGAGGTAGAGATTCTTACCCTGGAAGATGTTGATGCTATTCCCGAAGTCGAAGAAGATGGGGATACTTTTGAAGCCAATGCTGTTAAGAAAGCCTGTGCAACTGCTCTGGCTACCGGAATACTGAGTCTGGCTGATGATTCAGGTCTGGAAGTTGATGCTCTGCAGGGCAAGCCCGGGGTATATTCTGCTCGATTTGCCGGAGAACATGCCAGCGATGAAGAGAATAATAATAAATTATTAAAATTAATGGAGTCCGTACCCGATGAAAAACGCTCGGCTCGCTTTGTATCAGTAATAGCTATATGTGATGCTCATGGTGTCGTAAAAACAGTACGGGGAGAGTGTTCCGGTACTATTGCCCGGGTTCCTGCAGGAAGTGGGGGCTTTGGCTATGACCCTTTGTTTATTCCCAATGGGTATAAGCAAACATATGCCCAGCTGTCCGCTGCTGAGAAAAACCGTATTAGTCATCGGGGCGCAGCCTTATCCAAAGCCTTACCGGTATTAAAGGAATACTGGGCTGCAAGACGGTCATAAGATCAGGAGGGGAAAACGCTGAAAATCGCGGTGACCGGAGACACCCACGGTCAGGTGAGCAAAGTCAGGGAGGCTATAAAAAAACACGCTGTGGATATAATTCTATTTACTGGCGATCATATTCAGGATGGGCGGCTTCTGGCCAAACAGCTGAATTTGCCGGTATACAGCGTGGTTGGAAATTGTGATCCCAGTGAAGCAGGAGAAAAAGAAAGAGTAATAGAATTATCCGGCCGGAAGTTTTTCCTGACTCACGGACATCGTTGGGGAGTAAAAAGGGGGATGCAGTCACTGTTTTATAGAACCCAGGAGGTTGGAGCCCAGGTGGCTGTTTTTGGCCACACCCATATTCCCTTTTGCCAGAAAATAGATGATATTTGGATGATTAATCCAGGCAGTCCCACTTATCCACGGGGCTTGTCAAACCGGGGAACCTATGCCATTATCAGTATCGAGAGAAATAGTCTTGATCCGGCAATACTGCTGATTTAACAGTGATTTGACCAAGATAAAACTGCATCGCTTTGATCAGCTTGATATAGATGGGGATAGTCAAGGGCCGCTGGCTCAATACTGTTAATGTGGATGCAACAGATTTGCCATATCAGAAGGGAGGAGTATTGGTGAGCGATTCGCTGAAACGGACGCCTCTGTATGAGATACATCAGCGGCATGGAGGCAAAATGATTGATTTTGGCGGATGGGAACTACCGGTTCAGTATACCGGTATTATACAGGAGCACCATATGGTAAGAGGAAAAGCGGGGATTTTTGATGTATCCCACATGGGAGAAATAGAAATCACCGGGGCCAAAGCTCAGGAATTTACCCGCTATCTTATGACCAATGATGTTACCAAACTCAAGGACAAGCAGGTTCAGTATACTTTGATGTGCTACCCTGACGGTGGTGTGGTGGACGATTTACTGGTTTACCGTTTTTCGGAACAACATTATCTGCTAGTAGTTAATGCCAGTAATACAGACAAGGATTACCAGTGGATACTAAGCCATGCGCCGGAGGGCATCCAGGTTGCCAATGTTTCTGAACAATACGCACAAATAGCGGTGCAGGGGCCTAAAGCCCAGGAAATTCTACAGAAAATCAGCGATACAGATTTGTCCCAGATTCGATTTTTCTGGTTTGAGCCCCAGGTGAAAATGGCGGGAATCGAGTGCATGGTATCACGAACCGGTTACACCGGTGAGGACGGATTTGAAATTTATCTACCAGCAGCTCAGGCGGCAGAATTATGGGAAAAAATTATTGAAGCCGGTGGTGAAAACATAGTTCCGGCTGGGCTTGGAGCCCGGGATACTTTGCGTTTTGAAGCCAAACTGCCCTTGTACGGACAGGAGTTAGGACCCGATATAACTCCGTTGGAAGCCGGTTTAAGTACCTTTGTTAAGCTGGACAGCGGTGATTTTATCGGCCGGGATGCCTTGCTAAAACAGCGAGAAAACCAGCCTATGCGTACCCTGGTTGAGTTCGAGATGATTGGCAAGGGTATTCCCCGCTCTCACTATGAAGTATACAAGAATGGAGAGAACATAGGTTATGTTACCTCCGGGGGCCATGCTCCCACTTTGGGTAAACCCATGGGCTTAGCTCTGGTGCAGAGCCGCTGGAGTGAGCCAGGTGTAGATATTGAAATAATGATTCGATCCAAGTTAATACCGGCCAGAGTCACCCGGGGAGCTTTCTACAAGCGGCCCCAGAAATAAATCTAGGAGGGATAATAATGAAGGTGCCAACTGATTTGCTGTACACCAATGAACATGAATGGTTGAAGGTAGAAGGAGATAGGGCTATTTTAGGTATTACTGACTTTGCTCAGGAGCATCTGGGTGACATAGTCTTTGTGGAATTACCCGAGCTTGATGCCCAGGTAGCCAACGGCGAAGCTGTGGCAGTGGTTGAGTCAGTGAAAGCGGTAGCTTCAGTATATACACCGGTCAGCGGAAAGGTTATGGAGATTAATGAGTCCCTGGAAGATAGCCCGGAACTGCTGAATCAGGAACCTTATGAACAGTTCATTGCCATAATTGAAATGGATGATCCCAGTGAAGTGGAGGAGCTTATGACTCCCGAAGAGTATGAACAGTTCTGCCGCGAACAGGAACAAGAATTAGGTTAGGGGGACGATGACCAATGAGGTTTACTCCCAACACTGATGCGGTGGTTCAGGAAATGCTGGAAAGCTTGGGGCTACAGCATATAGAAGAGCTTTTTGAGGATATCCCTGATGAGGTGAAAATGGACCGCCCCCTTGATCTGCCGCCGGAAATGAGTGAAATAGAGCTAAAGTCACTGCTGACAGCATTAGCAGCCAGGAACGTTCCTGCTGCCGATCATCCCTGCTTTCTAGGGGCCGGAGCTTATGACAGTTACATACCGGCAGCTCTGGAGCAATTGTTGCTCAGGTCAGAATTTTACACTTCATACACCCCCTACCAGCCGGAGATCAGTCAGGGTATTTTGCAGGGAATATTTGAATACCAGACCATGATATGCCAGCTAACCGAGATGGATGTCTCCAATGCTTCCTTATATGACGGAGCAACCGCCCTGGCGGAAGCCTGTACCCTGGCCGCTGTGCATACCCGTAAAAAGCTGGTAGTGGTGCCGGAAACAGTTCACCCCGAATATAAGCAAGTATTGGAAACTTATGCTCTATCCGGGCATTTTGAGCCGGTGTTTGTACCTTGTCCCAATGGGATCATGGACTTAAATGCGGTATCCGACCTGGCGAAAAATCAGGCAGCAGCGCTGGTGGTACAGCACCCCAACTTTTTTGGCCATCTGGAACCGGTAGGAGCAGCCGCCGATTTAATCCACGAAGCAGGGGGATTGCTGATAATGGCTGTAGATCCTCTCTCCCTGGCTATTCTAAAACCCCCGGGAGCTTGGGGAGCCGATATAGCTGTTGGAGAAGGTCAGCCTTTGGGAAACCCCTTAAGCTTTGGAGGACCTTACTTGGGCTTCATGGCAGTTACCCGGCCCTTGATGCGCAAGATTCCGGGAAGAATTGTGGGACAAACTACTGACCTGGAAGACAGGCGGGGATTTGTACTGACTTTGCAGGCCCGGGAACAGCATATTCGCCGGGAAAAAGCAGGTTCCAACATATGTTCCAATCAGGCTTTAAACGCTCTGGCAGCAGCTATTTACCTGACTTTAATGGGTCCCCGTGGACTGAAACAAATTGCCCTGCGCTGCCATCAACTGGCTGTATATGCCCAGAAACGGCTGGAGGAAGCTGGTTTCCCGCTGTTGTACAATCAGCCCTTCTTCCGTGAATTTGCCGTTAAAACTCCTGATGCGGGATCGATCAACCGACGTTTGCAAGAACAGGGAATCATTGGCGGCTTGGAAATAGAGGGTGGAATGTTACTGGCCTTTACGGAAAAACGTAGCCGGCAGGATATTGATCGACTGGTAGCTGCATTTAAGGGGGAATAACAGGTGAGCATGTTGATATTTGAAAAAAGCCGCAGGGCAAGCAATAAAATGAATATACCCCCGGCTGAGGTGGAGCCGGTTGACGTAACGAAAACAATTGGGGAGGAGTACCTGCGTAACGGTGAACTGCCGTTGCCCGATGTCAATGAAGTAGAAGCGGTTCGCCACTATACGGCTCTTTCCAAACGGGCTTATGGTGTAGATGACGGTTTCTATCCTTTGGGATCTTGCACCATGAAATACAATCCCAAAATTGATGAATGGGCAGCACGCCTGCCTGGTTTGGCCGGACTGCATCCCTATCAGCCTTTGGAGACGGTTCAGGGTGCTTTGCAGATAATGTATGAAACCGGACAGTGGCTGTGTGAAATCACAGGTATGGATGAATTTTCCCTGCAGCCGGCGGCTGGAGCCCATGGGGAAATGACCGGAGTAATGATGATTAAGGCTTATCATAAAAAGCGGGGAGATGAAGGCCGGAATACCGTGCTGGTGCCTGATTCCGCTCATGGGACAAACCCGGCTACAGCTAATGTGGTGGGCTATAAGGTTGTAGAGGTAAAATCCGATGAACGAGGTCTGGTGGATCTGCAAGACCTAGAAAGCAAACTGGGGCCCCATATTGCTGGTCTCATGCTGACCAACCCTAATACTCTGGGTTTGTTTGAAGAAAATATTTTGGAGATTTCCCGGCTGGTTCATGAAAGCGGGGGATTGCTCTATTATGATGGAGCCAATCTCAATGCCATAATGGGGATGGCTCGTCCGGGAGATATGGGTTTTGACATTGTGCATGTCAACCTGCATAAAACTTTTGGTACTCCCCACGGAGGCGGAGGGCCAGGTTCAGGACCGGTAGGTGTTAAACAGCATCTGACTGAGTTGCTGCCGGTTCCCCGGGTCATCCCCCAAGGAGATCAGTTCATTTTAGACTATAATTATCCTGATTCTATCGGTAAAGTAAAACAGTTTTACGGTAACTTCGGGGTGATAGTAAAAGCCTATACCTATATACGCGCCCTGGGAGGGGAAGGACTTAAAGAAGCCAGTCAACAAGCGGTTCTCAATGCCAATTACGTGAAACACCATCTCAGCGATGAATACTATATCCCCTTTGACCGGCTGTGCAAGCATGAATTCGTAGCCACTGCCAAACACCAGATGGATAGCAATAAGGTATCGGCTTTGGATATCGCCAAAAGTTTGCTGGATTACGGCTATCATCCTCCTACTATATATTTTCCCCTGATAGTACGGGAAGCTCTGATGATCGAGCCGCCCGAAACTGAGAGTCGGGAACGACTGGATGATTTTGTTGCTGCTATGAAAGAAATTGCTAAGGCAGCCAGAGAAAACCCGGAGCTGGTAAAAGGTGCTCCTCACCATACCGTAGTAAGAAGACTGGACGAAGTCAAAGCAGCCCGAACTCCGGTAGTACGCTGGGAGGAAAGCCAGGATGCATGATCTGATTGTTATCGGGGCCGGGCCAGGTGGATATGTGGCTGCCATCCGGGCTGCCCAGCTGGGCATGTCCGTGTTGCTTATCGAGAAAGATCAGGTAGGAGGCACCTGTTTAAACCGGGGCTGTATTCCTACCAAAGCTTATTATGAAAACGCCTGTACCCTCAGAAGTGTACAGCACAGCCAGCAATTCGGTATTCAGGTCCAAGGTTTCTCCTTTGACATGCAGGTGGCCTGGCAACGCAAAGAGCAGGTAGTCAAGAAACTGGTAGCTGGAGTAGAGCAACTATTGAAGGCCAATCAGGTGGACATGGTACGCGGGTCAGCCAGTTTTGTCGATGCCCGCACCCTTAGAGTGGGTGATGAGCAGTATACGGCCCCGCGAATACTGTTAGCTACCGGCTCCCAGCCAGCGGTATTGCCCATAGCTGGCAGCGATGATCCCCGGCTTTTAAACAGTGACCAGATTTTAGATATAAAAGAGGTTCCTCCCCGTCTGGTGGTTATTGGCGGAGGGGTTATCGGTCTGGAATTTGCTTGTATTTTTAATGCTTTTGGCAGTCAGGTTACGGTCCTGGAAGCTCAGTCAACAGTTCTCAGCCAACTAGACCGGGAAATTGTCAAGCGCCTGCAGGTTTTCTTGAAAAGACAAGGCATTAGTGTCTACACATCGGTGCAGGTAAAAAAACTGGACGGCTCCAGCAGAGGACTGTCAGTTGTTGCTGATACTGCCCAAGGTGAGCTGAGCATAGAAGCAGATCTGGTTTTGCAGGCCGCAGGACGGCAACCCTGCACAGTAGGTCTGAATTTGGATAAGCTGGGAATCAAAGTTGATCAGCGTGGTTTCATTTTGGTGGATGAGAATTATCAGACAAATGTGCCGGGTATTTACGCTATTGGAGATGTTATCGGCGGACCGATGCTGGCCCATGTGGCTTCCGAAGAAGGCATTTCCGCCGTGGAAGGAATGGCCGCCCACAAGAGTAAGGTAGCATATCATGCTATACCTAGTACAATTTTTACTTTCCCCGAGATTGCTGCGGTGGGTCTCGGCGAGGAGGAAGCCAGGGAGCAGGGTATTGTACCTCTTATAGGCAAATTCAATTTTGCCGCCAATGGTAAAGCCTTGACTATGGGAGAAACCGATGGCATTGTAAAAGTTATTGCCAACCAGGATAAACAAATTATCGGTATGCATGTTATGGGCCCCCATGCCAGTGACCTCATTCTGGAAGGTACTCTGGCGGTGAACCATAAATTGACCCTGTCCGAGATGCGGTCTGTCATTCATGCCCATCCTACTCTGGGAGAAGCCATCAAAGAAGCTTTGCTGGATGCGGAAGGCCAAGCCATTCATAACGCTCCGCCTCGTAAGCGCTTGGGCAAGGGGGAATAACAAGTGTACCACTTGCTAAATCCCTCCCATGATCCATGTTTTAATATAGCTTTAGAGGAATACCTTATAACCCAGACTCCTGATGACAGTGAATGGTTTATGTTGTGGCAGAACCAGCCGGCGGTCATCGTAGGCCGGAATCAGAACACGGCTGAGGAAGTTAACCAGGTCTTTGCCCGGGAAAATGATATTGTAGTAGTTCGACGCATGTCCGGCGGAGGCGCGGTCTATCACGATCTGGGCAATCTCAACTTTACCTTCGTGGTGGCTTTGTCTGGCGACCACAGTTTTGCCAGGTTTGCCCAACCCGTGCTCACTGCTTTGCACAAATTGGGTATTGCTGCCGAGCTAAGCGGCCGCAATGACCTGACCATTGCCGGCCGGAAATTCTCTGGCAATGCCCAATTTATTGGGAAAAAGCGGCTGCTTCATCATGGAACCCTGCTATTTGATACCGATTTAGATATTATGCAAAAAGTACTTAATGTGAATCCAGAAAAAATGGCCTCAAAAGGGGTAAAATCAGTAAGCAGCCGGGTGACCAATATAGCTGATCACCTGCCTAAACCCCTTTCCATCCAGGATCTGCAGGATGCGCTAATTCAGACAGTAAGTGAATACTGGCCCCTGGAACCTGCCAGGGAGCTTACCCTTGAGGAGAAAGAAAGAGTCAATCAGCTGGCCGGTAACAAGTACCGCCTCTGGGAATGGAATTACGGTCAATCACCCCAATATAACCTGCAGCGTAACCGGCGTTATCCCTGGGGGCAGATTGATATACGGCTGGAAGTGAAAAAGGGACGTATAGCCCTTTGTAAGATATACGGAGATTTTTTCACCGGTCAGGATATAGAGAGGCTGGAACAAGCTCTGCAGGGTACAGCCTATAACCGGGAGGCAGTGGAAAAGCTGCTGAACTCCCATGAATTGCATAAGTTTATACCAGAGATGGACCGTCAACAGTGGTTGGGATTGATTATGGGGGATGAAAACTAATCATGCTAACTCACATAGCAGGAAAAACTTATTGTCTGGCTACTCCTGCAGCAACAATAGGTGTGTACCTTATTGATAAACATAACTGCCTGTTGATAGACAGCGGTGAGGCTGCTCATGGTCAGCAGGTATTGGACTTTTTGAACGAGCAGGGTTGGAGAGTATCAGCCATCATTAATACCCATGCCCATGCTGATCACTGTGGAGCCAATAAGTTGATAGCTGAAGCAACCGGAGCAGATATTTACGCTTCTGCTCCCGAGAAAATTTTTTTGGAAAATCCTTGGCTGATTCCCTATACGCTTTTTTCCGCCCATCCCCCCAGATCCTTGGACAATCGCTTTATAGTCCCACCCGCCTCCCCGGAAGTGGAAGCTGTCTCACCAGGAAATTGCGTTATGCAAGGTGTGTCCATACAGTTTTTTGACCTGAGCGGTCATACTCCCGGACAAATAGGAGTTTTTACTCCAGACCAGGTTCTTTTTGCCGGGGACAGTCTGCTGTCCAGCCAGGCTTATCATACCTTTCCCTGCCCGGTTGTAGCTGATGTGAAAAGTCAGCTGACAGCTCTAGAGACTCTGGCAGAAAGCCGGTACGATCACCTGTGTATCTCCCATGGAGGTTGGGTTGACCAACCTTTAGCCGTTATTGAGCAAAACCGGGAATGGCTGTTGGGGTTAATTAACGATGTACTAGGGGCACTGCAAGGGCAGGCTATGAACCGGGAGCAACTGGTGAGCTGCATCATTGAAAAGAGAAAGCTGACTGTAAATACGGTTCAATTCTATTTGGCTTGGTCCAGTGTATCGGCAGTAATAAGTTATCTTCTGGACAACCGCAGCATAAAAACTCATTTCCATCCCGCCGGAATTACCTATACCGCAAGATAAAAGGCCCATCGCCTGTGTTGCTCGTAAAAAATCAGACGCAGATTGGCGTAGATTATTTAAGATATTGCTGTGAAAACTGTCCTCGTGTTAGTGCAAAAGACAGCTGTACTGTCATCGCGAGCGCGTAGCGCGTGGCGATCTCTATGTCCACCTGCGCTAACCACAACTTGGCAGGAGTGTCAGCCAGGATGCAGGAGTATTAGCCGGCTCGCTCCGGGACTCCTCGCCTGCAACCCACCAGCTTACTTCGGTGCGAAGCGGTCCGCTCGTAATTCGGCATCCATGCACTCAGTACTTGCTGCTCGAAACATCCTGTTTCTCGCTCCGCTTCGCAGCCCTCAGTTTCGCTGTGGGTAGCAACGGCTCGTCGTAAGTCGCTCGCCGGGCTAATATTTCTTCCTAAGCCATGCAATTATTTTTTCATTCGTGGTCTGTACCACAGGTGATAATTGCTGTGAAGATGGTTTCCTAATGTGTCATTGCCCTAAAGGACTACTGATGGACCCTGCAACGGCACGTCGTACGTCACTCGCCCAGCTAATACTCCCTGCTTAAGCCGTGCAGCGATGTTATCATTTTACTAAAATAGTTTGACAGTGGGTTTGCCATGAGCACCTTGGTGAAGGAGTCCGATATAGTCGGTGAAGATGGGCGGGCGAAGGGGGGCGAGGGATAGGATGTCCCAAGAGGGCTATCAAACAGGATGTTTGTTTAGCCCGGTACCCCCTGAGACGCACATCGAGCCATTACTATATCGTGACGACGGAACAGGTGCGAAGGGCAACCTACTGGCAACTAAGAGCTCCTGCAAGGAACATGGCAACCTCTATGCCGCTCTACGCTAACCACGGTTTTGCAGGAGTGTCAGCCAGGATGCAGGAGTATTAGCCGTGAGGCATGTTTTCATTTATCATGGCCTGTTCTTCAGTTGATACACCATTGATTGGGGTCTCAGAATTACAGGGACACACCCAGCTTCCGGCAGGCTTGGTCCAGGCTTTGCCGGTCGTATAATACCGGCGCAAACAAATCTCCCTTTTCCTGTAAACGGGGAAAAATAGTCTTTATGTTAAACTGGGCAGGTGTTACCTGAGTTATCTCGTCCCATAAAAGAGGGGTTGATACAGGAGCACCTGGACGGGGACGCACGCTGTACACGCTGCTGAGGGTTTTACCCAGGGCATTTTGCAGGTAGTCTACATATACTTTGTTGCCTCGCATTTTTACAGTGCGTTCAATAGTAGCTATTTGAGGAAGCACTTCTACGACGAGAGCTGCCACCACCTGGGCAAATTTACGGACCTGCTCATAGGTGTAGGAATTGATAATAGGGATGTAAATATGCAATCCTTCTGATCCAGAGGTTTTAGGATAAGAGCGCAGGTCCAAATTGTCCAGCAGTTCTTTGACCACTAGGGCAATATCGATTACATCCCGGTAACTGCTTTCCTTGGAGGGATCCAGGTCGATTACTGCAAAATCAGGATAGTTAAGGCTGTGGATGCTTGACAGCCAGGGATGCATTTCAATACAGGCTTGATTAGCCAGCCAGGCCAGAGTCGCTGGCTCATCTGCGACTATGAAATTAATGTCCCGCTGGGAATCAGCTGAATACCAGGAGAAGGTTCTGATCCATTCCGGCAGATAATCGGGGGCATTTTTTTGATAAAAGCTTTTGCTGTGGATGCCGTCGGGGAAACGGGTCAATACCAGAGGACGCCCGCTTAAGTGGGGAAGCAGATAGGGAGCCACCTGCACATAATAGTTGATAAGTTCCCCTTTGGTATATCCATCTTCCGGCCACAGCACTTTTTCCAGGTTGGAAAGAGCAAATTCCCGGCTGGCGATTGTGACCTGTTCTTTCATAGGTACCTCCTTACAACTCATTCTAAGCGGCAGTCTTCAGCCGGCTTGTTGCTGAAGCCGGTTATGACCGGGGACCGCAAAGTAAGGCTCTCCGTCCATTCTGCAAATTCGATTTTAACCGTTAACCGGGGGTGTACAAAATAGTATCCCCGAGCGGGAGGTTTGTTGACAAAGGGTGAATGAGAGATGGACATACGGGATAATTCCCGGGTTAATACGCTCCATTCCTCCTGTTTTAAACCGGTACCGGCTTTGCCCACATAGAGTAGATTCTGATTGTGATAGACTCCCAGTAGGAGGGCATTTACTGTGGTTCCGTTTAAGGTATACCCGCCAATCACGCAATATTGGGTGCGCCGGTATTTGACTTTCAGCCAGTCACGATGTTTTTTTCCGCTTATGTATGGAGAAGTAGACCGTTTAATAACAATTCCTTCCATATCCTGTGCTTTTACGGCTTCGAAAAGGCTGTGACCGGCGCTGAAATTCTCCACGGTATGTACCCATTCGGTTTTCACCAGAGTTTGCTCCAGTACTCTTTGGCGTTCCATCAGAGACAGATTACGCAGGTCCCGACCGGCAAAGGGGATGTCGAAAACCATATAGTGGATAGGATAAAGTTTCTTAAGGTGATCAGCTTGCCGGCCGCTTAAATCCCTTTTCAAAATCGATGCAAAACTGGGTTTGCCATTTTTTAGGACCACCAATTCTCCATCCAATATTGCTGCAGGCACTTTCAACAAGGAAGCCAACTCCTGCAGTTCCGGGTACTGCCCGGTGCGCAGGTGGCCACGCCTGTTTACCAGGGTTACCCTTCCTGCGGAAAGGTAAGCCAGCATACGCACCCCATCCCATTTAACCTGGTAAACATACTCGAGGCCTTCAATTATTTCTTTGACCAGTATAGGCATCATTGGCTCAACTAAAGCCAAACCAGGTACTTCAACCACGGATGCTAACTCCCGGTTTTGGTTTTGCGGCGCCCCCGGGAAGCCTGGCGTGGTTCGGAATCAGCCTGCTGGGCATTGCGGTTTTCTTCCGCCAGTTTGACGCTGGCTTTTAAAGCCTCCATCAAATCCACCACATTGCCGCGGTCAGCTGCCGGAGCCGCAGCTACGACTTCTTTTCCTACGATCTTGCTTTCAATTAGTTCCCACAAAGCCTGGCGATGTTCATCCTGATACTTGGCCGGTTCAAAGTCGGTAGATAGGTTTTCGATGAGACTGACCGCCATTTTTATTTCATTGTCATGGAGTTTTACCCGGTCTACTCCTAGGTCCAGGGCAGAAGGGGAACGGATTTCATCCGGCCAGAAAATGGTTTCCATTATTAAAACCTGGTCCTTAACTCTCAGAGCAGCCAAAGTTTGTTTGGAGCGAATTATAACTTTGGCGATAGCCACCTTACTAGTTTGCGTCATGGCTTCGATCAGAAGGGTGTAAGCTTTTTCACCGCCCTGGGATGGTTCCAGGTAATAGGTCTTATCAAAGTAAATCGGATCAACCTGGGCTAAATCCACAAAGTCCAGGATGTCAATAGTTTTGGTGGACTCCAAAGGAATGCGTTCCAAATCCTCCTCATTAATAACTACAAAATTGCCTTTCTGGTATTCATAGCCGCGCACAATTTCTTCACTGGCAATTTCCCGGTTACAATTGGGACAAAACTTGCGGTACTGAATGGGAGACATGCACTCTTTATGCAGGTAGTTGAACTTGATGTCTTTCCGTTCAGTAGCCACATACATTTTGATAGGTATATTAACCAGGCCGAAGCTGACTGCACCTTTCCAAAGAGTTCGCACAATAATTACCCCCAGCCGTTTTTAGTAGCTTAGCTAAGGAAATCAGCTTTTATTCAGGTAAAGATATAATAGCCATATAAAAAGCGGGAAACCTATAAGGTCTCCCGCTGAATAAGCTTAATATAAAACTATTCGGCTGGATTATTTTACTCTCTGCCAAATAGCAGCAGCACCATGACCGTGACCGATACACATGGACTCGACGATGTATTCTACATCGGCAAAGTCGGGATCTCTGAACATGGCTGTAATATCGGCGGCAATACGGGCACCGGTGCAGGCCAGAGGATGGCCGATGGAAATACCAGATCCCCATACATTTACACGATCTTTGGGCAGTCCCAGGGTTTCTCTGCAGTAGTATGCCTGGGATGCGAAAGCTTCATTAATTTCCCACAGATCGATCTGATCTTTGGTCATACCGGCTCTCTTGAGAACCTTGGGTATAGCCAGGGCAGGACCGATACCCATGATATCGGGTTCCAGACCAACTACTGCCCAGCTGACCATCTTCATAATCGGCTTCTTGCCCAGTGCCTTGGCACCTTCGTCGGTGGCCAGGACAACACCGGCAGCAGCGTCATTGATCTGAGAGGCGTTACCAGCGGTAACGGTGGCAGCTTCGTCCTGCATGAAAACAGTGGGCATCTTGGCCAGAGTTTCCATATTGGTTTCAGGGCGTACACCCTGGTCACGGGCTACGACACATTCTACCAGTTCTTCACCTTTTTCAGCAGCGGCTTTAGCCAGGTGATCGCTGGCTACATACAGGGCAGGCATGTTGTGCGGGTTGGTATCCTTGGCACCTTTAGCCGGAACTTTAACTTGAATGGGGATAATGACATCTTTAACCTTGTTGGCAGCCTGAGCAGCGGCGCACTTCAGGTGGGATTCCATAGCAAACTCGTCTTGCTGTTCACGGGTAACGTTAAAGCGGCGGGC